>ULRP01096771.1_pt1 | contig 252102 bp, 200 predicted proteins | sample 1955521 | NCBI WGS metagenome assembly ULRP01 (sample SAMEA4835685, study PRJEB28245) | human gut metagenome | biome: gut microbiome; material: fecal sample | place: Denmark | collected 2008
GCTGGCAGCGACGGAAAAAATAAGGCCGCGGCGCGGATATGAAATTAAAAGAAAAGAGTGCTTTAAAAGATAATAGAGCGCTCTTTTTTGCTGGTTTATTAACGCCCGTTTAAGCAATGTGCATTGAAGTTTCGCGCGCGCGTATACTAAGGATAAGAATAAATGTAGGCTGATGCGCGAGGGGTGCGGATGAGTTGGTTAAAAAAGGGTATGGACGCGAAAGTGTGCGGGCGAGGCGTAACGGCGACGAGATGGCTTAAAGCGTGGGTGGTGGCCGTTGTTTTTATGGCGGTTTTGGCGATGGTTGACCTTTTGGCGTGCGGGGCGGCGTGCGTGTTTTATCCCGTTCGATTTTATGATGAGGTGACGGCGGCGTCAAGTGAATTTGGGATTGAAAATACGCTTATTTTTGCGGTTATAAACACTGAAAGCCACTTTAACGCGCGGGCGAAAAGCGGGGCGGGGGCGATGGGGCTTATGCAGATTATGCCAAAAACGGGCGAGTACATCGCGGGCAAACTAGGTGTTGAATTTGATGAAAATGACCTTTTTGATCCGCAGACCAACATTCGATTTGGCACTTTTTATTTTAAATATTTGCTTGACAAATTTGGCGATACTGACACGGCGCTGGCGTGCTATAACGCGGGTGAGGGGAATGCGCGGGCGTGGTTTGACGACACAAATACCATTGATATCGCGCAGATTTCGTTTAGCGAAACCGTGCATTATATAGATAAGGTCAATACGGCGCAAAAGGCGTATCGGTCGCGGCTGAGGTTTTGGGGTAAAACGGGACTGCGCGAAAGTATGCAAATGAAGGCGACTGAAATGCATTAATGCCACGTTGCACAGACGTGTTAAAAATTTTGAAAAGTTTGGCAAAAGGCTTTACAAACTGCCTTGGGTTTGGTATAATAACCTCGCTTAGTTTAGCAAACGCGGCGGGCAAATATAATCAATACGCATATGGTATGCGAGGGTGGCGGAATCGGCAGACGCGCTCGTTTAAGGGGCGAGTGAGTAACATCGTGAGGGTTCAAGTCCCTTCCCTCGCACCAGAAAAAGAAACAATCCCAAATCGGATTGTTTCTTTTTCAATGATATTTTTTTTGAAATATATGGTTCCGAGCGCAGCGAGTGGTTCATATATTTTTTTTGAAATATATGGTTCCGAGCGCAGCGAGTGGTTCATATATTTTTTCAAAAAAATGATATTCGCTGACGCGAATGATATTGCTACGCAATGATATTGCAAACAAAGTTTGCAATGAAGGACGAAATTTATAGCAAATATCATATATTCCATATAATTACGGTGCTAGCCATAAACAATTCTGTGCAAGCACAATAGTTTTGACTCGCTTGTAATTATTATTACTTTTCTTCAAGTTTTTAAAATTTGCTATTAATATGCTTGAAAGAGTGGGGTAAAATGTGGTTTAATAATTTAAAGGAGAAATATAAGGAGAAATATTATGAAGGGATTTTTTATAGGAATGTTTGTTGTTGTGACGGCTTTGGTGCTGACTATGTGGGTGTTGGTGTTGTTTTTTCCACAGGTGTTTGTTAAAAGGCAAAGGCGCATAATGGAAAAAAGTAAGCAAGACCTTAAAGAGATGGCTGACATTGGTGCAGAGGTCAATCAAGATGCGGTGACAAAAACAACTAAGGCCGTTAAGCGTGGGCTTAGCGAAGAAAAGGCGTTTTGTAAAGAGTGCGGCGCTGAGATTGATGCCGACTCTAAATTCTGCAAAAAGTGCGGGCAAAAACAGTAGGTAGAGTAAAATAAAACATAACCGCTTTAGGTGGGCGTGAGCCTATTCGGGGCGGTTTTTTGTTGACTTGAATGATAAGATAGTCTAATTTATTTTGACGAACGCAAAATTTATGGTAGAATAAGAGTAGAAAGGGAAGCCAGACAGGGTAGTGCGGACTTTATAAGGCAGCGGCTTATTAGCAAAACAACAGACAAACGCGAAGTACACAAAAGTAACGCAAAATGCTCCGATTTTCGGGCGTTGCTTGAAAGTTGGGGCGGCCATTTAAAGTTGTTTTTGCGCGGACGATGTTTAGGCGTGCTAGAAGGCGACCCCTTTAAAGGAGAGGTTATGAGCGTTTATTTTACTGATAGCGATTGTGAGATTTGGTATACGGACGTTGACGAGCTTGGCATTAATTTTTTGCCGATGCCGTATTTGATAGAGGGCAAAGAATTTGCCTATGACATGGGGCGTAACACGGATTTTCACGCGCTTTATGAAAAGATGAGGGGCGGGGCGATGCCGACCACGGCGGCCCTGAACCCGCAAGACTATATTGATGCGTTTGAGCCGATTTTTGCGCGCGGCGAAGACATTTTGTATGTGCATTTTTCAAGCGAACTTTCGGGTACGTTTAACCATTTAAAAACGGCGCTTAATGAACTTAAAGAAAAGTATCCAGAGCGCAAGTGCACGATGTTTGACACGAAATCTATCTGTTATGGCGCGGGCGTGATAGCGCTTGAAGGGGCGCGGCTGCATAAGGCGGGGCTTAGCGATGACGAGATTATTGCGCGGCTGGAAGAACTTAAAAAGAGACTGCACATTGAGTTTATGGTTGACAGCCTAAGCCATCTGCGTCGCGGCGGGCGAATTAGCGCAACAAGTGCTGTGTTTGGCGCTATGCTTGGCATTAAGCCGATTTTAAAGTGTGACGAAAACGGAAAAATCGTTAAAATCGCAACGCAAAAAGGCAAGGCAAAGGCGCTTGCATTTATGGCGGACAGGGCGGCAGAGAACTTTGACTATTCGCGTGAACTGTATCTTGTTGACGCGGACGATAAGGCAGCGGCCGACCTTGCCGAGAAAATTCTTCGCGAGAAACTTGGCGATAAGGTTAAAATTCGTCGCCTGCCAGTTGGGCCGGTTATTGGGGCGCATTGTGGCCCTGGCACGATAGGGTTTATCTATTTCAATGAAGCAGCTAATGCATAAAGAGTTTAAACAAATGCAAATTAAGGCCAATTTAAACATTGGGCTGATACTTGAAAACATTGAACACGACGAAAATATTGGGTCGGCGTTTAGGCTTGCTGACGCGTTTTGCGTTAAAAAAATCTTTATCGTTTCAAACCGCCAGTTTAACGCGAAAAAGATTGAAAAGACGGCGCGAAACTGTACAAACACTGTGCCTTATCAGGTTTTTGAGAGTGTACAAGACGCGATTAGTGAGGCCACCAAAATGGGGCAAACGGTGATAAGCGTTGAATTGTGTGACGAAAGCGTGCCTTTAAGAGATTTTGACGTGCGTGCGTTTGACGGCGTTGCGCTTTTGGTTGGTAACGAGCGCGCGGGCGTAAGCCAAACTGCGCTTGATTTGTCAAAAGCGGCGGTGCACATTGATATGTTTGGCAACAATTCATCGCTTAACGTTGCAACCGCGTTGGCTATCGCGCTTTATGGCGTGACCGAAAAATATTTAAATTAAAAAATTTTGAAAAGTTTGTCTTAAAGTGTTGACAAACTTTTTTTGTGGGTATAATATAGAGGTGTAAAGTTTGACTTACTTTGACCTTTAATGCGATTACGTATAGATTGCGTGCGGGCAAACTGCGGGGGCAGTGGGGCATAATGGCGTAAGTATAAGCTGTATGGCGTAGGAATGGGCTGTATAGCGTAAGTATAAGTCGTTTTGGGTTTATTAAAGTAAGTAAGGGAGGGGGAAAGTGGCAAGTATAAGTGATATAATTGAAAAGTTTATTCTTGACAATCTTGGCGAAAGCGACGAGATTGACATTTCGCGCAACGAGCTGGCAAACTTTTTTTCGTGCGCACCAAGCCAGATTAACTATGTTTTAGAGACGCGCTTTACCGTTGACCGAGGGTTTGTGAAAGAAAGCAAGCGCGGTGGCGGCGGTTTCGTTAAAATTTCAAAAATTCCGTTTTCAGACGATGAGGCGATGGCTGACCTTGTTTTGAAAAACATTGGAGGCGAGATAAGTTTCAAGCGCGCAGAGCAAATTCTTGACAATCTTAAACGCGAGAAAATTATAACAAAAAAAGAGGCGGGGCTTATTTCGGCCGCGCTTTGTGACACGGCGCTTAACTCGCCATTTTCGGTTAAAGATCACGTCAGGGCGCAGATTTTTAAGTCGGTCTTGGTGTTTTTGTTAAGCCAAAAGGAGGGCGAATGATGGGGTTTGATATGGAGCAAACGCAATTTGATTTCACCACGCCCGCGGATATAACGTGTCCGCGATGTTCTCAAAGGCTTAGCGACCTTAATGAAACGTATTTTGTTGGGTGCAGCGAGTGCTATAAGGTGTTTGCGCCGTACATACGCGACCTTGCAACCAAGTATCACGGGCGGTGCGTACACACGGGCAAAATTTATGAGCGAAAGCGCAATCGTGCGTCAATTGAAAAAGAGATGGCCGAACTTGCGCGCGAAGAAAAGCAGGCAGTGCTTGAGAAAAATTATCTTCGCGCAGACGAGGTTCACAGAAAACTTTTGGCGCTTTTGGAGGTGCTTGATGGCAGTTGTTGATATTTCAAGCATAGTTATGTCAAGCCGAATAAGGCTGGCGCGCAACCTTGACAAACTTCCTATGCCGCCGCGGCTTTCGGGCGAAAACGGGTTTAAGGTTTTAAAACTGGTGGCAGACAGTGTGTCGGGACTGGATGAATTTAAAATCTATACCATAAAAAGCTTACCTGATATAGATGCGCACGTTTTGCAAGAAAAGCACCTTATTTCAAAAGACCTTTTAGACAAAAAAGATTTCGGCGCGGTTATTTTAAACACTGACGAGACGATAAGCATAATGGTTAACGAAGAAGACCATATCCGCGAGCAATGCTTTCTAAGGGGGCTTGAACTTGAACGCGCCTATCAGATGCTTAACGCGCTTGACGATAAGATGCTTAAAAAACTTAACGTGGCTTATAGTGACGACTTTGGGTTTTTAACAACGTGCATAACCAACCTTGGCACGGGGATGCGCGCGTCGGTTATGATGTTTCTGCCGGCGCTTACACTTAGTGGCCAGATGGACGGGATTATGAACTTTCTTTCTTCACGCGGGCTGGTGGCGCGGGGAGCGTATGGAGAGCAGAGCGACAGCGTTGGGTTTATGTATCAAATAAGCAATGCCCGCAGTCTTGGCGTAAGCGAAAAAGAGATTATCGGCGCGGTAAAAGAGGCGGTCAACCAAATTTGTGAGTACGAGAATCGCGCGCGAATTAAGTTGGTTGCTGAAAAAGAGGCCGAAATTAAAGACCGCGTGTTTAGGGCGTTTGGCGTTTTAACAAACTGCTTTAAACTGACCACTGCGGAGTTGTTTAAACTTTCGGGCGAGGTTAAAATGGGCATCGCGCTTGGACTTTTAAGGTTTAAAGATAATGCAATTTTGGATAAACTTATGGTAGAGTGTATGCCAAACATTTTAACTAAAATTAATAAGGCGCCAACTGAGGAACTTGACAGGGATATTTTTAGGGCGTCATTCGTTGCAAATGCTTTAAAAAACCAGCGAATTAAGTAAATTTAAAAAAGGAGAGTGAAAATTATGAACATTAAGTTAACAAGTAACAGTCAAAAAGTTTTGGATAATGCAAAAAAATTGGCGGTTAAATTTGGCGATAAAAACGTCGGGACAGAGTACCTTCTTTATGGGCTTGCAAGCGTTAAAGACTGTGTTGCAAGCAAACTTTTAAGAGAGGTAAATGTAACAAGCAGCGCCGTTGAAAGCGTTTTAAAACAAACTAAGGCGTTTACTGGATCAGTGTCAAGTCTTATGAGCATTGACTGGACGCCGCGCGTTAAAAACGTTTTAACCAACGCGCAAAACGTGACGCTTCAACTTGGCGAACTTGGCATACCAACCGAGGCACTTTTGTTTGCCTTAGTTATTGACACCAACAACCAAGCGGTAAGCATTTTGCGTGAAAGTTTTGGCGTTAATATAAGCGTGTTTACTAAGCGCGTTAAAGACGTTTTAACGGGGGTAAACTATGACGATTCGTTTTATCCAGCAGGGTCGTTTTTTGACGACATTGAAAGAATGTTTGAAAATTTTGGATCGTCTTTTGGTGGCGTCAGCGACGCTAACAACGGTTACGCAAACAATCTAAACAATAATTATGAGGCCAAAAAAAGTCAGCAGACTGCCACGCAAACGGCCAATATTAACGCTAATCTCCCTGAGGTTTTAAGGGATATGGGCATTGATTTGACGGCGCGCGCAAGGGCGGGGCGAATGGACCCTATTATCGGGCGAGAGAAAGAAACGGCGCGAATTATTGAGGTATTGTGTCGCAAAACTAAAAACAATCCCGTTTTGATTGGTGAGGCGGGAGTTGGTAAGTCGGCCGTTGTTGAGGGCTTGGCGCAGGCAATTGTAAAAGGCGATGTACCAGAATTTTTGCAAAACAAAATCATATTTAGCCTTGATATGGGTTCGCTTATGGCGGGCACTAAGTATCGCGGAAGTATGGAAGAGAAACTTAAAAACGCCATCAACACCATTATTGGCGCTAAAAACATAATTGTGTTTATTGACGAAATTCATATGCTTGCGCAGGCGGGCAGCAAAGAGGGCGAAATCAGCCCCGCAGATATGCTTAAACCATATCTTGCACGCGGTGAGATGCAAACTATCGGCGCAACCACGACGGACGAATACCGCAAGTTTATTGAAAAAGACAAGGCGCTTGAACGCAGGTTCCAGCCTATTATAGTTGACCAGCCAACCGAGGCAGACACGATTAAGATTTTAAAAGGCATAAGGGATAGTTATGAGGCCTTCCACAAGGTTAAAATAACTGACGAGGCGATTGAGGCGGCCGTTAATTTGTCTGTTAGATACATAATGGACAGAAGCCTGCCTGACAAGGCTATTGACCTTATTGATGAGGCGTCAAGCCGCGCTAAGGTAAGGTCATCTATCGCGCCAGAAAAACTTAAAGACCTTGAAAACAAACTTAACGAACTTGAAATGAAAAAGCAAGAGGCCAGCCGCGTTGAAAACTTTGATAAGGCCAACGAATATAAAGAAGAGGCCACTAAAATCAAAGAGAAACTTGACGAGGTAAGGCGCGAGTGGAAAAGTGGCAAAAACAACGAGGTTGGCGTTATTGGCGCCGAGGACATTGCGCGCGTTGTGTCAAGTTGGACTAAGATTCCGGTAAGCAAACTGACCGAAACCGAAAAAGAAAAACTTTTGCACCTTGAAGACATTTTGCATAAGCGCGTTATAGGCCAAAACGAAGCGATTGTTGCGGTAAGCAAGGCGATAAGGCGTGCGCGTGCGGGGCTTAAAGACCCAAAGCGTCCGATTGGTTCGTTTATCTTTTTGGGGCCAACGGGTGTTGGTAAAACCGAACTTTGTAAGGCACTTGCTGAGGCAATGTTTGATGACGAAAATATGGTGATCCGTCTTGATATGAGTGAATATATGGAGTCGCATTCGGTGGCTAAGCTTATTGGCGCGCCTCCGGGATATGTTGGGTTTGACGACGGCGGGCAACTTACAGAGCAAGTAAGGCGCAAACCGTATTCAGTTGTTTTGTTTGACGAGATTGAAAAGGCGCACCCAGACGTGTTTAACCTTTTGCTTCAAGTGCTTGATGACGGCCGACTTACTGACAGCCAAGGGCGCACGGTAAGCTTTAAAAATACTATTATCATTATGACCAGCAATTGCGGCGTAAGCGACCTTCAAGCGGCCAGAAAAAAACTTGGGTTTGACGACGGAAACCAAAAAGAAGAAAAAATCGACGTTAAAGAGCATCTAATGAACGCGTTAAAACAGCGCTTTAAACCAGAGTTTTTGAACCGTATTGATGTGATTTGTATTTTTGACAGCCTAACGCGCGACGACATTTCTAAGATTGCAACCATAATGATTAACAATCTTAACAACAAACTTAAAGACAAAAAGATAAGCCTAAGGCTGACTAAGGGCGCGATGGATCAGATAACGCAAGAGGGTTACAGCAATGATTATGGCGCGCGTCCGCTTAAAAGGTATATCGAGCAAAATATCGAGGATGGCATCGCTGAAAGCATCTTAAATGGCGAGTTTGGCGAAAACAGCGTTGTTACCGTCGGGTTCAAAGACGGCAAGTTTACGTTCAGTGCCAAAAATGCTTGCTAAGGCCTGCTAAATTTGTTAAAATAAAGGTGCCAAAGTGGCAAAGGGGAATTACTATGAAAATTGAAATTCAAGAAAGAGGGTATAAAGTTAAAGACAAACTTCGTGACCTAATCGAGAAAAAATTAACTAAGATGGACAAATATCTTGGCAAAGACGCAACGGCGAAAGTTGTGTGCAGCAAGGTTAAAGACCGCGAAAAGATGGAAATAACCATCAATGCTAACGGCTTGTTTGTTCGCAGCGAGGTTGAAACTGATAATATGTATGCCAATCTTGATACGTGCCTTGCTAAAATCGAGAGGCAAGTTGTGCGCCATGGTGATAAGTTGGTTGACAAAAAACGCAACGCGATTGACTTGAAAGACTTTATGTTTTTTGACGAGTTGCCTGCGTTTAAAGCGCCTAAAATCACAAAGAGAAAAGACTATGAGCTTTTGCCTATGACTGAAACTGAGGCAATTGAGGCGATGGAGCTTTTGGGTCACACCTTCTTTATCTTCCAAGATGCCAAAACTCATGGGGTTAAGGTTGCATATCTCCGCGCGGATGGGGATATTGGGATAATCAATACCCACATGTAGGTAAAAACCGCAATCTTTGGCGAATATGCCAGCAAATTTAAAAAGCCCGAATTGGACGCGAGTACGAATGAGTACACTTATCCAATATCGGGCTTTTTATTTGTGGCATCTTCATCCAAATCTTGCGGTTTTTACACGTGACTAAGTTATAAAATTATAGTACAGGTAAAGGCGATTAAGTGCAGAAAATGCGAGGCGTCGTCGCAATTCAAACTCAATTTATGCCCACTCCTACTAACGTAGGCGGTGGGCTTTTTTATCGTTTGATTGCTCCTCTTCGCCTGCGTATTTTGTACCAAAATCCTTGGCGAGCACGCTAGCGCGTGTGATTATTTAAACGCTTATCCAAATATCGGGGCTTTTTATTTGTGGCATCTTCATCCAAATCTTGACGTTTTACACGTGCCTAAATTAGAAAATTGTAATATGGGTTGTCATTGCGAGGAGCGCAGGCGACGTGGTAATCTCAGCCGCTTTATAATAGTCTCGTTTTTTCTGCGGACTGATTAACCCCTCTGTCTCGTTACGCTTTACGCTTCACTCAACGACCCTCCCCCTAAAGGGGGCGGAGTTGGGGAGTGCATAGGTAAATGACGCCGCTCGCAATGACAGGGTAGTGCCTATTATAATGACAGCAAGATTTCGACTTTAAACTTTAAAAATGCGGTGAAATTGTTTGCGGTTGGGGGCGAGCGTGTGCTATAATTGACCCGTCAAATACAAAAAGGAGAAATTTATGGCAAAAAAATATGTTTATTTGTTTAGCGAAGGAAACGCTAAAATGCGCGAACTTTTGGGCGGTAAGGGCGCTAACCTTGCTGAGATGACCAAGATTGGCCTTCCAGTTCCTCAGGGTTTCACTATTTCAACCGAAGCGTGCACGCAGTATTATGAAGACGGCCGTCAAATCAATGCTGATATCCAAAAAGAAATTATGGAAAACATTGAGAAGATGGAGAAAATCACTGGCAAAAAGTTTGGTGATAAAGAAAATCCATTGCTTGTGTCTGTCCGTTCGGGCGCAAGAGCATCAATGCCTGGTATGATGGACACGATCCTTAACCTTGGCTTAAACGAAGATGTTGTTGAAGTTATTTCAAAAAAGAGTGGCAACCCACGCTGGGCTTGGGACTGTTATCGCAGATTTATCCAGATGTTTAGCGACGTTGTTATGGAAGTTGGCAAAAAGTATTTTGAAAAGCTTATTGACCAAATGAAAGAGAAAAAGGGCGTTACGTTTGACGTTGATTTAACGGCGGACGACCTTAAAGAGTTGGCTCGCCAATTTAAAGCTGAGTATAAAAACCAACTTGGCCAAGAGTTCCCTAATGACCCGAAAGAGCAGTTGTTTGAGGCTATCAAGGCTGTGTTTAGGTCTTGGGACAATCCACGTGCCAACATCTATCGTATGGACCACGACATCCCATACAGCTGGGGCACGGCGGTTAACGTACAGATGATGGCGTTTGGTAACATGGGCGAGACGAGTGGAACGGGCGTTGCATTTACGCGTAACCCTGCTACTGGCGAAAAGGGGCTAATGGGCGAATTCTTGATGAATGCGCAAGGTGAAGACGTTGTTGCGGGCGTACGAACTCCTATGCCAATTGCTAAAATGGCAGAGATTATGCCAGACGTTTATAACCAATTCTTGAATATCTGTGACACGCTTGAAAAGCACTATCGCGATATGCAAGATATGGAATTTACTATCGAAGATAAAAAACTTTATATGCTTCAAACGCGTAATGGTAAAAGGACGGCGGCAGCCGCTATCCGCATTGCGTGCGACCTTATTGATGAGGGTATGATTAGCGAGCAAGAGGCATTAATGCAAATTGACGCGAAGACCCTTGATATGCTTTTGCACCCAACGTTTGACGCAACTGCGTTAAAAAATGCTGACAAAAACAATGTTGTTGGTAAGGGTATTGCGGCATCTCCTGGGGCTGCTACAGGCAAGATTGTGTTCACGGCTGAGGATGCTGTTATTCATGGCAAAAACAAAGAAAAGGTTGTGCTTGTTCGTCTTGAAACCAGCCCAGAAGACATCGAGGGTATGAAATACGCCCAAGGAATTTTGACAGTACGTGGTGGGCAAACATCTCACGCGGCTGTTGTTGCGCGTGGTATGGGTACTTGCTGCGTTTCTGGTTGTGGCGACATTAAGATGGATGAAGAAAACAAGTGCTTTACGCTGGCGGGCAAAACCTTTAAAGAGGGCGACAGCCTTTCACTTGACGGTTCGACCGGTAAAATCTATGATTGTGAAATCAAGACGGTGCCTGCTGACCCTAACAGCGGATACTTTGGCCGCATAATGAAACTTGCGGATAAATATCGTACGCTTGGCGTAAGAACCAACGCGGACACGCCGGCCGACGCTAAACGTGCCGAAGAACTTGGTGCACAGGGCATTGGCTTGTGCAGAACGGAGCATATGTTTTTTGACCCAGACCGTATTGGCGCGTTCCGTGAGATGATTTGTTCTGACACGGTTGAAGAGCGCGAAAAGGCGCTTTCTAAGATTGAGCCTATGCAACAGGCTGACTTTGAGGGGCTTATGGAGGCGCTTGAAGGCAAGCCAGTTTGCATCAGGTTCTTGGATCCACCTCTTCATGAGTTTGTTCCTACTGACGAGGCGGACATTGCAAAACTTGCTAAGGCGCAGGGCAAAACTGTTGCGCAAATCAAGCAATACATCACCGACCTTCACGAGTTTAACCCTATGATGGGTCATCGTGGCTGCCGCTTAACGGTAACGTATCCTGAAATCGCGGTTATGCAAACTAAGGCGGTGATTAAGGCTGCGATTGCGGTTAAAAAGCGTCATAAAGACTGGAACATTGTCCCAGAAATTATGATTCCGCTTGTAGGCGAGGTTAAAGAACTTGCGTTCGTTAAGAAAATCGTTGTTAAAACGGCGGACGAGGTTATCGCTAATGCTAAGGCTGACCTTAAATATGAAGTCGGCACGATGATTGAGATCCCTCGCGCGGCTTTAACTGCGGACGAGATTGCCAAAGAGGCAGAGTTCTTCTGTTTCGGTACTAACGACTTAACACAAATGACCTTTGGGTTCAGCCGTGACGATGCGGGCAAGTTCTTGCCTAGCTATTATTCAAACAAGATTTATGAAAGCGATCCATTTGCGCGCCTTGACACAATCGGTGTCGGCAAGCTTATGAAGATGGCCGTAACTCTTGGTAAAGAAACAAGGCCAAACCTTCATTGCGGTATTTGTGGTGAGCACGGTGGCGACCCAAGTTCTATTGAGTTCTGCCATCAAATCGGGCTTGACTATGTTTCTTGTTCACCTTTCAGGGTGCCTATTGCTAGGTTGGCGGCGGCGCAGGCTGCAATTAAATATCCGCGTAAAAAGTAAATATTTGGCGACTATGTCAAAAATTTCAAGACTCGAATTGGACGCACGTACGAAAGTACGCTTATCCAATATCGAGCCTTTTATTTTTGCCATATTCATCCAAATCTTTACTTTTTACACATAACAAATTTAGAAATTTGTGATACAAAGTTTGCGACTAAGTGCAGAAAGTGGGAGGCTAACAAGACGTCACGTACGAAAGTACGCTCTATCTTGATAAGCCTCTTTTTTCTTTCTTTCTCATCTTAAATCTGCGGATATTTATTGGCGAAATAAGCGCGGAGTACACTTATTCGGTATTCCGCCTTTTATTTTGGCGTTTCTCATCCTAATTCTGTGCTTTTACACGTAACTAAGATAATAAGTTATAGTATAGTTGTTTGGAGACTAAGTGCAGAAAGTGGGAGGCTAACAAGCGCAGATGGTGCGTTACAACAGATGCACTCAATTATGGGCAAAAAGATTTATGAGGCTAAATAACTAAGGTTTTAGTATTAGATTTAACAAATGGGGCACTCTTACTTTTGTTCTAAATGGACAAAGGTAAGGGTGTTTTTTTGATAAATTGTGAAAAAAATTATGGTGGCAGTTTTGAAAACGTTATTGGGGTAAAAATTTTGGGTAATTTACTGGCTAAATTAAGAAAGTTTTTGAATTTAAAGGGAACGGCAAAAGTTTGTCGAATATATACTTGATTGTTATTGTAAATAGCCTTGTTTAAATTAAAAAACTTTTTGGCATATGTTTGGATTGTTTGAATTTAGCAGGAATTTTATAATAATTAGGGTGTTTAAAATTGAAGATTTTTTCAATTTTAGTTTGGTAGGATAAGTTGGCAGAAGATTTTGGAAAGTTTTTAGAGGAGTTAAAGTCACGCGTTGACATTGTGCGGGTGGTTGGCAAGTACGTACCGCTTGAACACAAGGGTAGGCTTTATTGGGGTAGGTGTCCGTTTCATGGAGAAAAGACGCCGTCTTTTGCTGTTAACGAGATTGACGGGTATTATCACTGTTTTGGCTGTAAGGCGGGCGGTGACGTAATCAAGTTTGTTGAAGAGATAGAGTCGACCGATTTTATGGGCGCGATTTCGATACTGGCTGAGCAAGCGGGTATGCAGGTGCCGGCGTTTAGCGGCGGGGAGCATAAAGACGACATTGAAGAGCGAAAAAAGCGCCGTGACCGATTGCTTGCATGTCTTAAAGACACCGCTAGGTATTATTCTAAAAATTTGTTTTCAAACCTTAAACCCGAGGCGAATGACTATTTGGCTAAGCGTCAGGTGCCGCAAGACGTGGCGCGCAGGTTTGGTCTTGGCGCGTCTTTGGGGTATAACGAGCTGCCTAAATATCTTTTCAGTTTGGGATACACTGAAACCGAGATGCTTGAAAGCGGGGTCTGTAAGAAAAAAGACAATTTGTATGACACGATTGCGGGGCGACTTGCCTTTCCGATAATCGACGTGATGGGCAACGTGGTCGGCTTTTCGGGGCGAATTCTTGATAATGGTAAGTTTGCAAAATACCTAAATACCGCCGAAACAATGCTGTTTTCAAAGGGTAAAACGCTTTATGCGATTAACCTTGTTAAAAAGAAAAAGCAGGCCGAGGCCACGAACGCGATAAAATATATGCTTATCGTTGAGGGGCAGATGGACGTTGTAAGCCTTCACAAAGCGGGGTTTGACACGGCGGTGGCTAGTATGGGCACGGCGCTTACAAGTGATCAAGCCAAGCTTTTAAAGAGGTTTAGCGACAATGTTTTGATTTGTTATGACGGCGACTTTGCGGGGCAAAAGGCTACCTTGCGCGGCCTTGACATTTTAAAAGCGGAGGGGCTTAACATCAAGGTTATGAACCTGCCTGAGGGGATGGATCCGGACGACGTTATTAACAAGATGGGGCGTGAGGGGTTTGTTAAACTGATGCGTGAGGCGATGCCACTTACTGATTTTAAGCTTGAAGTTATCAGGCGTCAGTGTGATATGAAAACGCGCGAGGGGCGCACTAAGTTTGTTGAGAATGCGCTGCTGGTTTTAAAAGAGTTGTCAAGCGAGGTCGAGCGTGAGGTATACATTCCTTTGGTGGCGGAGATTAGTAACACTAACATTGACTTTTTAAGGCGTCAAATGGGCGGCATAGAGGGGGCAAGCGCGCTTTCAAATCCGCAAGTATTTAAGAATTCGCGCGAGAAGATTGAGGTGGTAGATAATGCGCTTGCTAAGGCACAAAAGTTTGTTTTGTCTTGTATGTTGCACTTAAAACCGTTTGCGCATTTTCAAAAGGACGTGACGTTTATCTTTAAGGGCGAGGAGTTTGTTGAGTTCGCGCGGGCGATTGAGGCGGCGCGCGGGTCAGTAAGCACGGCGCAGATGATTGAGCGGTGTAAGGCGTTTCTGGGGGGCAACTTTCAAGAAGATTTTGACGAACTTATAACCTATGCGTACGCTAATGGCAGTGAAGAAAACGAAGCGAAATATTTTAAAGATTGTTTGTGGGTTGTTTATAAGTCTTATCTTGAATCACGTTTACAGCAATTGAATGCACAGCTTGAAGGCGAGGTGGACAACACTAAGCGCAAAGAAATCTTGACAGAAATAACATCAACAATAAACAAAATAAAGGCCAAAAAGGTGGAACTATGATTAATAAAAAAGAGAAAATAGAACTTGAAATTAACAAACTTATTGAGCACGCAAAAGTTAAGGGCTCGATAACTATTGAAGAGGTAAGCGAGAGATTTGCTAAGCTTAACACCGAAGAGATTGATGACATTCTTGAAAAAATCAAGGCGGCGGGTATTGATCTTGTTGAAACAACGCTTATGGAAAATGACGAGGAGCTTGAAAAACTTGCTAACCAAGTTAATGTTGACGACCCTGTTAAAATGTATCTTAAAGACATAGGCAAGGTTCCGCTTTTAAAGCCTGATGAAGAGATAGAGATTGCCAAGCGTATGGGCGAGGGTGATGAAGAAGCTAAACACAAACTTAGTGAGGCCAACCTTAGGCTGGTTGTATCGATCGCCAAAAGGTATGTTGGGCGTGGGATGCTGTTTTTGGATCTTATTCAAGAGGGCAACTTTGGCTTGATGAAAGCTGTTGAAAAGTTTGATTATACCAAGGGGTATCGCTTTTCAACGTATGCGACGTGGTGGATCAAGCAAAGCATAACGCGTGCGATTGCTGACCAGGCGCGTACCATTCGAATACCTGTACATATGTATGAAACGATCAACAAACTTAGCCGTGTGACGAAGCAACTTGTTTCAACTCTTGGGCGTGAACCATCAACTGATGAGATTGCAAAAGAGATGGGCATAACCGAAGAAAAGGTGCGAGAAATTCAAAAGATAAGTCAGGATACGATTTCGCTTGACACGCCAGTTGGTGAAGAGGAAGACAGTAATCTTGGCACGTTTTTACAAGACGAAAACGCAACTAACCCGTCTGACTCGGCAACGATATTGATGCTTAAAGAGCAGCTTTTAGAGGTGCTTAATACGCTGACCCCACGTGAGCAAAAAGTTATTATGCTAAGATACGGTATAGACGATGGACACCCACGCACGCTTGAAGAAGTGGGTAAAGAATTTAACGTTACGCGTGAGCGTATTAGGCAGATTGAGGCCAAGGCGTTAAAGAAACTTAAACACCCATCGCGTAGCAAGAAGCTTAAAGACTTTTTAGGTAACTAGCGCAAAGCGTGATAAATTTATGCGTGTGAGAGGTTGAAAAACTTCGGTAATAAAAAGTTGTATACGAGCGACTAAAAGAGCGGTACAAAAACGCAAAATTAAGGCAAAATATGCAAAATTTGACCAAATTTTCAAAAACTTGTGTTAAAAATGCAGAAAATAAAGAGGAGAATAATTATGCAAGAACTTTTAAAATATCAAGAGATTGATGCAAAATTAAGGAAACTAAACGGCGAACTTGCGCAGAATGAGAATCGTAAAAAGGCGGCGCAAATGCAGCAGTATTTAAAGGATACTCAGACCAAACTTTTTGAGCTTGATGGAGCGGCGCAAGGGGCGATAAAAGCCTTAGAAAACATTAAAAAAGATATTAATGCTGTTGTTGAAAAGCTTGAAAGTGTGGCCGTGCAGGGTGAGGACGCCGAGAGTTTGGCGGCGAAAGAAGAAGAGGTTTTAAAACTTGCTGAAAAGCTTTCAAGGCTTGAACGTGATCTAAACAATGCGCAAAACAAACTTGTTTCAATTAACAAAGAGTTTGAAACGCTTATGAAAAACGCGAAGACTGCAAGGGGGAACTTTAACTTTTACAGGCAAGAGCTTGACAAGGCCAAGGCAGAGGTCGAACCAAAAATTAAGGCGCTTGTTGACGAACTTAATGCACAGAAGAAAAAGGTTAACCCAGAGTTTTTGAATAAGTATCTAAGCAAGCAAGAGGGCAAGGTGTTTCCTATTTTTGTTGAGCTTAAAGACAATCGTTGCGGCGGATGTAGGATGGAGGTTCCGGCGGGCAAACTTAAAGACCTTAACACTAAGCATATTCTTGAATGTGAAAACTGTGGCCGAATAATCTATAAGTTATAAACACGAAATTGATTTTAGGTTGATAACTTTAAATTTATTAGTTGTTAAATTCAAAAGTTGTGTTATAAACAAAATTTTATTGTTGTTAGAATTAAGTACTGCGTTTGCGGTACTTTTTTGTTGATTTGTTTATGTTTTGGGGTGGAGTTAGGTTGATGTTTTTGGGACAAATATTGAATTAAATTTCTGTTTGGCCTAGTATCGGTATTATTGGCATAAAGCAGCATAAAATTTATTATGAAAAAGGCGTTTGTTGTTGCGTTTTCTTTGGTTGGCACACTGGTTGGGGTGGGCTTTGTGAGTGGGCGCGAAATCTATTCCTTTTTTGCAAGATTTGGTGTTTTTGGGCTGATTAGTGCTGCTATTTCAAGTGTGATTTTTGGGCTTGCTGTTTTTTTGTTTTTGGCGAAAAGTCAGGCGACGCAAGTGTCTGATATTAACGTCAATGGCGGTGATACAGGTGGGGGCGAAAATTGCTTAAAATGCGGTGCTGTTGCGGGCAGACGTGGGTTTGATAGTAATGCAAAAGGCCTTAAATTTATAAAAATTAAGGGCATTATTAACATTGTTTTGTTTGAACTTTGCAGCCTTGTTGTTATGGCGGCGATGATAGCGGGCGTGTTTGATTTAAGCGCAAATTTTTTGGGCGGAAGTGTTGCGTTTTCATGCGCTTGTATTTGTTTAGCGCTTGTTTTTGTTGTGATGGGTAAATCGGCGCTGGATAAAATTAATCGCGTTTTTATACCGCTTGTTGTTGGTTTTGTTTTTATCAATTTGGTTTTCTGTTTGACAAAGGAGCCGATTAGTATGGCGAAGATTAATGCGATAAGCAGAGGTTTTTCGGCAGTTGGTTTTGGGCTTATGTATGTTGGGATGAATGTTTTAACCGTTATGCCGATTGCTGCCATTTTTGCTGGCGACCTTAAATCGATTAAACAGCGGCGAGCGGTGGCTGTTATATTTGGAGCGATAGTTTTAGTTCTAATTTTTGTTATAGGGCTGTGTTTGATGGTGTATGGCGACGGACAGTCAAGTATGCCTTTGCTTAAATTGGCGCAAACAAATGCAGGTTGGCTTGGCTTGTGTTTTAAAATTATAATTTCGTTTGGGCTGCTTACCACATTGATTGCGTCAGGCGTTGTTATAAAAAACCGAATAAAAACAAAATTTGAAAACGATTTAACTTCAACGCTTTTGGCATTTATCTTGGCGATGGTTTTAAGTTTGATGGGTTTTGTTAAGATAATTGATGTTGTTTATCCAATAATTGGCGTGCTTGGGATAGGGTATATCATCGGTGAATTCATTGAATTTTTTATTGTAAAAAAACGCAAAATTGACATAAAAAATCAAAAATAATGGCAAAATTTTAAAATTTAAGATTAAAATTGCGTTTTTTATAAATGTAAATGGCGGGGCGCGATGCGTAGAATAAAGCGACTGAGATTGCCACGTCACTACGTTCCTCGCAATGACATTAACATATTTAGCCGCATTTCAACTTTCAACTTTCAACTTTACTAATAAGACTTAGCCCCCCTCTGTCGCTATGCAACAATCCTCCCTTTAAGGGAGTGGAGTTGGAGAGAATGGGATGAGAAAAAGATGCTGGACGGGGGATAAAATTGCGAAAATTTTAAGTGAAATTTAGGGGCGAAAACGTTTGGCGGAAGAGGGTAAATTAAGTATAATAATATTAATGTAATTGTATTATCTGCGCGCGCTAAGAGCATACTAAAAGTGAACGCTGATAAGGGAAGGTAACAGATGAAAAAAGCAACGAAAGTTTTTTATACCATAAGCCTTGTTTTGGTTGCCCTTATTGTTTTGTCGGTTGGCTGCTATTTTCTTTTTAGAAAACCTACGGACAGTAAACCCAAATACACTGAGATGGAAAGGAGTCTTATTGACTCTATTCTTTCGGGCGGTGACACGACGGAGACTAAGGACAGCCAAATTCAGCTTCCGTCAACAGTGTCGGCGTCGGCGAAGGATGTGTTCTTGGTGGGCGATGACTATTTGGTTGTAAACGTTGGTGGCAAGCACGTTATCATTTCGCGAGGAGAGAATCCAAGGCGGTTTTGTTATGATGCTAATGACGACGGCGGTGTTGGCGAAGATGAACAGGGGTTTGACACGGTTTATCAAATCGAGGGCGACTATGCGGTTGTGTCGTATGGGACGGTGACGGGCAGCAATCGTCCGTTTATCATCAACCTTAAAACTGGAGAAATTGTGTATACCGATGGTGACAGCACAGACAGTAAATCGAGATTTATCACGATTGGTGACGCGTCTAGCAGCGGTATTAAGCCTATCTCGGGCATCAAGATTGTTGGCCATCGCGCGATTTTAAGCCGCGACGAAAGCATGACAATTGATTCGGGTACAGGTGATACGGTAGGTTATGATTCTTTCTATTCGCTTAAAGTTGTTGACCTTAAAACAGGGCTTGTTGACTTTGTTCATACTGACAGCAAGGTGGATGCAGATGCAGAGCAAAACAATTTTGTTATTTCGTTTGCATCAAGTGATAAATTTTTACTGGTGCGCTCGCTTGACTGGACGCGCGCCTATGACCTGTCTGGCGACACGTTTAAACTTGTGCGTGAGGAACAGAATCGTTATTATTTAGCTGACGACTGGCAGACGGCGGGGTATGCTTATGCTTTTAGTTTGGAAGGTACAGTCTATCGTTTTGGCTTTACAGAAGAACACCGATTTACGGTTTTAAGCAATAACAGGTTGTTTATTGAAAAATTGACGGCGCCTACGCTTAACTCTGAGGCTAACTGGTATGTTGGTTTTAATAAATATAGTGAGTCTGCGCCTAACGACCAAAATGAAACAAAAACCAATAATATTTACGTCATACAGAATTGCTTTGTTTATGACATCGCTAACAATGAGGTAAAAAATTATAAAAAAGACGGCAAGGTTTTTGGCGTTGAGCTTAGTGACCTTGCGGGTTTTGCACGCGTTGTTGAATATGATTTTATCAACCACGTAAAAAACAATGACGTTTCAAACAATAAGATAGTTTCGCTGAAAAATCCTATCGTTCATTATATTAACCTTTCTAAGTTTGAATCGGCGATATCGATTGATGAAGAAAAATATGGCAAAATAATTGGCTTTTTTAATGACAAACTTATATGTGAAAATGCTGTGTTAGACTTAAAAGGCAATGTTGTTTTAAATGGCCTTGTTAAGGGTGCTTCTCTTGGTAGGTATGAAGCTTCGGGCAACGTTTATCACGGTGTGTTTGTTATCCAAAACACAATAAGCGATATGTTTGGCCTTGCGGACGTTGACGGGAATGTTTTACTTGACTGCAACTACAATAAAATTAGCACGATAACAAACGGCCATTGCTTTTTGTTTACGTCAAACTCAATATCTGTTTATAACATAAGCACTAAGGCGGTTGTTGACATTATTGACACGTCAACGACCTTGTTTGGGAGCATAAACGAATTTAAAACGTTTGCGCAATACGGCGTTGATTATTATTTATCAGTTGACGAAAGCGGGACGACGTGGACGCTTAAAAAATTAAACGGCGAGACAATTAAAGCGAACCTCGCGCGCAGTGACTTTAAGTTTGTTTCTAACATCAACAGCACTACGGGCGAGATGGGCGCGATTTCAATTGTTTATAACGATAATGGGATTAAGGCCAAAACAAGCAAAAACGCAAGCGAGCAAGTAAGCAAAACAGTTGCGCAAGTGTCGCTTGGCAAAAGTGCATCAAGCTTTAAAAATATCAAACTGGTTTATGCGGACGGCGGTTCGTATTCTTATCCTGTTGTTGTAAACAGTGCAGACAGCGAAGTTATCGATATAGAGGGCGCTAAGATATACACAAACTTAGACAAAATTAACAGATCTTGGCAGCGCGGTTTTTGTTATTATCAAAACAATCCAAAAAACAATGGCAACTCTTGGATAAACCTTGATATTGCAAGCATTATTAAGGCCAACAGCGGCAGTGAGAGCTTTAATTTTGGCGGAAGAAGTACAGGAAGAGCCGTATTAAAAGATGACAAAAATAATGACCTTGTTTACCTCTGGTATGAAGGTAAGGCTGAAAAACAAGGCGATGTTGACATTGAATTTGGCAGAAATACGGCGGGATATAGAGTAACTGTAACAATAAATATCGAAATTGTGCAAGCGGGATATTATTTTGGTACGGGTATTGCAACAAGTCTTGAAGTTTGGGATTATGTATTAGGTAATGCACCAACAACTTCAAGCGAAAAAAAATCAACAATATTTCAAAACTATACCCAAAACACAACAAAACTTAGCGCAACCATAACGCTTGGCAATATTGATGGCGGCTCTGGCAATGGCTATGATTCTTGGGCAACGGGGTCTGGCGAAAGGACGTCTACCAACTATGGCGTTGAATTGGTTGGGCTTGCAGTAACCGCTACGCCTATTTGTTATGGCGTTTATGATGTGTTATTTGAGAATAATGGAACAATCAGTACGCCAGCTCAAAAATATGATGCTAATGGTGAGGGGTATAGCGACCGAAATGGTTCTTATATTTCATATAATTTTGGTTTTTCATCTCAAACATCTGGATATCCTTTCAGCATAGACTATAAAAATAAAAGTTATTATGTTTTGGCTAACAATGGGTACTTTATAGATTTACAGAGTGGCGAAAAAAACAACAAAACTGTTTCGTATACCGTAAACGAACAAAGCAAAACTATCATCGGCGGATTTAAAGCCACTGGTAGTGATGGCAACAATATAAAGAGTATTGTTTATGGCGATAGAAGAGATGGTTGGACGACGTCGGTGGTGGTGTATGAAAGTTACAGCGAGCTTAAACTTTATGACCTTGACGAAAACGGGACGGCGTATAATGTTTTGCAAAATGCTATAATGACGGGCAATAGAGGCACTAAGGGCACGGCGATTATTTGTAGCACTGATGGCGAGGCTCTGGGGCTTGAAGAACTGCTTAAAATTTTTACCAACGCGGGGCCAGTGCTGATTCAGGCATTAAAAAGTGCTACTGATACTCTTGGTTGGGGCACAGAACAGTTTGATGCTGAAAAGTTTAAACAGGCCTATTTTAGCACTGGCGTTAATGGCCAAGAAAGGTTTGTTATATTCTCTGGTGGCGGCTCAACTAAGAGTGTTGGCGAATATGCAGATTTCTCAGCGGCGGGCATCTATGGGCTTTATAACAACGCTAAGTGCTCGGGCGGCTTTCCGTTTACTCTTAAAAAGGCGGGCTATTATGTTGACAGCCTTGATATCATCAACTTTAAAGACACAAACCTTGATAATCTTACAGACGAAGAAAGAGCAAAAGCCGAAGGGTTCGGGCGAAGCGGCCTTAACTTTCAATCGTTCGTTACGGGCGACAACTGGGGCAGCGGAGAGGCGTCTTCAAAAGAAAACACATTTAACAGCATATTTAAGGTGAATAAAAACGGGCTAAGCGCAGGGCTTAAGGCTGTTAACGCAACAAATTGTGAATGGGGCGACGCCTTTATTCGCGATGGTGACAATACCCGAAAATTATATAAGATGAAGGGAGTAAGCAATGCGTATGCATACAGCCCAATCTTTCAAATCTTTTCAAACTGGCGCGACACGGGGCGCGAACTTAATGGTGGCAACGCAGAAACCAGCGTTGATGGCAAAGTAAGCGATTTTGATAAAAGTTATAGGTATTTTTATAACTACCAAACAACCACTAATATGATGGTTGGGTGGACACCAAGAGAGTATGCGGCCATCTACATCGCCGAGGACGACAAGCTTGACGACATTAACCTTGTTGGCGACGTTGAAGATTGGTATTATAACGACGGTACGGCTGGCGGTAACCATTTCGCGCTAAGCCTTATTGACCTTGGCGGGACGCTTGGCAATGGCGCCATTTATACAAACATAAACGGCAGTGGCACTAAAACAGGGCTATCTAACAATCTTTACGCAAACATTTATGATAATGATGGAAAGTTGTCAAACGCTCATTTTTCGGCGATTTCAACCACGGACAACTATAAAATCTTTTTTGGACAAAAACTTAAATACGTTCCAGAGGCGGCTAAGGTTGGATATAAGTTTGTTGGTTGGCAGCCGCTTATTGTCAATAAAAACGGTCAACTTGAGCGCGTTACAACCACGGACGCAACTGGCAAAACGGTTCCGCTTATCTTTAAGGCGGGCGAAGAGATTAAGCTTGGCGTAACCAACAGCGACTTTGAGAACGCTGAAAACGAGTTGCATTTTGTTGCTGTTTTTGAGGGCAAAGACCTTACCTTTACGCTTGAAGTTGACACGTCAAGCAAAGACAGCGCTGCGCTTAATGCGGGCAACTTTAAAAACTATTCAGCCGACGTATTTAACAGGGTTTATGGCATAAAATCTACGTTTACGCAATTTGCTGACTATAAAATCAACCTTGAAGATTTTAGAGATAAAACCACCAAAAAAATCAACATCTTAAAGATGCCACAGCTTTATGGCAAGACCTATCTTATCAATAACTGGCTGATTGGGCTTTCAAACAAGGCGCTTGACGGTGGCGAGGCATATGTTGATGTTAACTATATTCCGTTTGGCGAGAATGAAGTGACGGGCGTAAAAAACGTTGCCAACAGCGATATTTATGCGGCGCAAAACTTTAACATTGTTAAGTTTTTAAAGCAGATAAATGCTGATCTCAAATCAAAAAAATATGAAGATGGAAGTGGTAAAGCGTTTTTTGATGACAGCATTGTCCCTAATGCAAGCGCCGACGGGTTTATGATGGACACGGGCTATACACTTTCAAACTTTACGCTTAGTGCGCAACTGATTGACTTCTTCGTTAGAACCGATTTTGATGCAAGCGCGGGCTGCGTAACGGGCGAGGTGACTGAGGTTAATGGCAAAACGACCACAATTATAACAACGCTTGACGACCAAAGACAAGCAAGCATCACGCCGTCAACCAAGTTTAAGTTTACGGGCGGCCTTGCGCTTGATAATGCTGGACAAAGTGCGGACGAAAGCGGCTATCGCTTTACGACTATTGCTATCAAATTATATACGGGCGAGGGCGACGAGTTCGTGACGCTTAACTATAATGTCCTCTGGAAGAATGACACGTATTTTGCAGTTAAGTTTGAAAGCGCGAAGTTAAACGGCACCCTAACTGATGCTGACCTTAACGCGGTTGCGAGCACGTGGAATCTTACGGCGGCGCAAATCATGCTTAATGAAAATCTGCCATCGTCAGGCAAGATGGTGCGATTTAATGATGGCAAGACGCTTGAAATAGAAATTCCGGCGATTTTCTATGGGCTGGTTAACGCTAAAAACGAGGGGATAGTTCCTACCTTTTCGGCGGACGGGACGCTTGAAAGCATTTCGATTTTAAGCGATGTTGTTACGTTCGGCGTAATCGAAAAGGCCTATGACCTTATCGTGGCCACGCCAGATGAAACCAAAATAAATGCGGGAACAAGTGGCGCGGACGTTGCTAATGCGGTGCTTGACGCAACAGAGAAACGTCAGGGCGGCGCGGGGTCGCTTTATTATCCTGAGTTTTTTAATCAAAACAATGGTCAGGCAAAATGGCAAGAAAATGGCGCGGCGCTTACAACCACTGATAAAACTATTCAAAATAATCAAAAGAACTATGGTTATGGTATTGCAGCGCTTGGAAAAGCGGGGTCGTCCGCTCTTTCGCTTACAGCGCACTCGATACAAGCGGGAGATACTATTTATTCGCACGTTTTAGGGCGAGTAATGCTTGCCAAACTTGACGCAGAGTATAACGAAACCAACGACTCGTTCAAATATACCGTAGCTAAGGGCGAGGGCTATACCAACTATGATACAAAAAATGACGAAACGCCGCTTGAACTTAGGTACCTTATTGATGTTGCTTTTCAAACTGACTGCATAACTATCAAAATATATTATGGCTGGACGATTATTGTTGGAGCAGACAACAACCAAGTTGGCAAAACTATCACCCTTAACGACACTAATAAAACAGAGAAGTGTAAAATCACTGGCATAACTTTTGAGGGCGACAATTTTGGCAACTATCCAATTCTAAACTATTCATTTGGCTTAACGGCGGGTGAAACGCTTGAGTATGCCCCTGCGGAGTGCCATCCAAAAACCAATCCATCAATGCCCGACCATCCAAGGGTAAGCAAAGAGTGGCTTATGGGCGGATATAACAAGGATATCCTTTTTGCGGCGGTGTTTGACGAGTTTAAACATTCGTCATTTGAAGTTTATACTATGGTTGATAACGCCGAGATAACAGATGGCGAAAATCAAGATAACCCGCTTTATGGCACAACGGGTGAGGCGGGCATAACGCTTTTTGAAAATGATAAGACTACGATTGTTCAGCCGTTAACGCACAACGCGTCTTGGCTTATGGACGCAAGTGGGAATGCCTCCAAGTTTAACGCGACGCAGGTGCTTAAAGTTAGATTTGAAGCGCCAAAAGGCACGTATCTTAAATCGGTGCGATTTGGCAGTTCTATGCTTGACAGTTATTATAACGCAGTGCGCGCGGGAGGTCTGTCTTTAAGTGAAGCGCTTGAAAAAATGGACGGCGCCGAAAGTAGCAAAAACAAGTTTCAGCCGTCTTTGGTTTGCAAAATCGTTTATGTTGATGGCATAATTCAATATCAATATAGCCTGACGGGGCTGGCGTCGCATTGCAGCGTTGTTGGCTATCGAAATAACCCCACTTCATCCGAAGTAACTATAACAAGCGGAACGGTGTATAAGTCTGAGCAGCCGTTTGATGCGGTTGTGTTTATGCTTAGCGGGAACTATTATCAAACTCAAATTTGCGCAGAGTTTGACAATATTGAGATGGTTAAGGTTAGTGGCGCGATTGTTGATTTTAACCTAAGTGAAGACGGAAAAAGCAATAACATGGCCGACCTTGACTATAAACTTTCACTTATTGATGCGAGTGGTAACCTTGTAACGGACGCCAAATTCACTTCGCCGCTTGAAGACTTTACGGCTGCAAAAGCGCCACTTAAAGCGGGGATATATTTTGTAAAAGTTGAAAAAAAGGATGGCGAGAAATCAAGCCCAGTAGTTTATTTAATTGTTGGCAAAAAACTTAAAGCGGTTAACGTTGGGGTGCGCCAAGATGATGGCAAAAACTGGTTAAATTACACCGAGATTTCGGGTGCGTCGGCGTTTGATAAATTCAGCACCAAGCCTATGGACGACAAAATCTCGCTTGATGGCGCAAGCTTCCCAGTTAGCCAAGTTACGTTTAATGTTGACAGTGGCAGTGGCAACTCCGCCATTGACAATGCGCGCCTATTAAACGTTGAGTTTGCGCCAAAACTTACTGAGGTTATGTTTAACTTTGACTTGGGATATAAGGCAGGCGACGGCGCGGGCGAAAGCTATAACAGCTATTCAAACCAAGAGTACTATAAGCAAAGTGGCGAGGGAATGACAAACCTTCAAGCGTTAATGAAAGAGCGTATGCAATTATCACTTATTTATACCGGCTTTGGCAGGGCGGTTAAAATGGGGGTGGAAGAAGAAAATGAGCGCTATCTTAACCCGATTTTAGGCGAGGTTGCGCAAAACAAATACACCTTTGAAAACGTAGACGAGTTTTCAAAAAAATTTATGATTTTTAACGCCACGGACATTGAAATGGAATTTAACAAAATGCATTATGGCTATGGCGGAACAAATATTAAATTCTATGTTGTTTTGAAATATAAAAATAACGCGGAAGGCGTAACGTTTGACACCAACAACACCGTTGAAAGCGATAGCGAAGTGTATTTTAATAGCGGGAAACTGGTTATCCCCGCTGAGCTTGTTAAATCAGGCGAAAACAATGCTCTTGTAAGCGTAAGCGTTATGGCGCTGGCACTTAAATATACTATTATTTATAACCCAAATAATCCGTTGCCAGATGGGAATATTATGCTTTCACTTGGTGACAGGCCAGCACTATTTAAAGACGCGATAACATTGTCAACATGGTTTGATTTTGCGGCCACACACAAGTTTGAAACCGAAATCGATGGCAAAACAACTTGGGTTGACGTCAATAATCTAACACTTAACGGGTTTGATTTTGGCGGCTGGTGGAATATGAAATGGCTAACCAATGAAGAGAAGTTTGACGGCGCTGAGGATGAAGCCTGTGCGATAAATGCGTTTACAACAAATGCCTTGCAACCTGTTTATGGTGAGGGCAAACAACAACAATTTACCTATAATGATAGTTTGATTAAGTCGGGAGACACCGAACGAACATACACGCTTTTTGCAAAATGGACGCCCAAACTTTTTGACATATCGCTTGTTGCCGGCGATAAAAACAGTATTGGTACTCATTTTGACAAAGATGGCACGGTTGTAAACAATGCGCTTGGATCAACTTTGGCAAGAATCCTTTTGGAAAGTGGCGGAAACCGCGAGTTTGATGCGGCTTATCTTAAAACGATTAATGAAAATACCAATGGCAAGTTTAAGTTTGGTCAAATAATTAAACTGCCAAGCCTTGTAAGAGTAGGGTATGTTTTTAAAGGCTGGGGTAAAGAAGTTCTAGACACCGTTAACGGCGGCGTTAAACTTGTTGTTTATGAAGTTGGCACCGACGGGTTTAATAATTATAAAGTAGATTTTGCGTATAACAAGACCGGCGGCACTGGTCTTAACGACGCAACAACTTACAGCCTTTATGCAATTTGGGAAGCGAAGACGGTTAATGTTGTTTATAACCATGCAACCAAAGATAATAATAATGACAATCTTTTGGATGGAACCAATCAAACGTTTGACTTAACGGGTATAACGGGCGCTTATCAATATGAGATTGGCGCAACATCGCTTACTATTAAGCTTAAATTTGACAGCGCGTACCCAAAATTTCCACTTCCAAGATTAAAGGTACAGGGTTATGACCTTTTGGCGTGGTTAGCCAATGGCGATAATACATCAGGGCAAAATGTTTCTGCGGGGCATTTAGAAGGCAGCGACACCGAGAATTTGGCTGAGAGCGCGGTGCTTAAAGTGATGGTTTACCCTGATGTTGAGTTGCAATGGGTTAAAGTTTATCTTGTAAGCAAACCAGATCAAGATAGTGATACTTCAAGGCACGAACACGATAATAGGCTACTTGAATTAAACAATAGCGCTTCTGGCGGAATAAAATATTTGCTTAAAGATTACAACGATGGCAACAATGGTTTATCCCTTAATTATAAGGATATAACGGGTGGCGGCTTTAATGAAAAGCAATATACCTATCACCTAAACATTCAATATCGTTCAGCCGTTGGCACTCAAGCGTTTAATAACGGCCAAGAGTTACCTACGGCGGCGGGATACTTACTTGAAGGGTTCTATTATTTTAAAGATGGCGGCTTTAACAAATACATTTATGGCGTTGTTGAGGGGAATGGTGTTTCGGTCTCTACGGACACGTCAAGCAAGGCGGGGCAACTTACCCGTACGTGGGACTTGATGTGGGATAAAGAAAACGGAGAACCAGTCCGCCTTTATGCAAAATGGCTTATTAAGCAATTCAAAATCACCATTAAAACTACTGAGAATGGGCACAGCCTTATAAATGGAACGGCGCTTACATATGAGGGCTATAATGGCACGAATGCAACGTTTGGCACTAACCCATCGCTTAGTTTAATACTTAAAGCGTATGGGGCTGAGGGTGGCTTTCAATTCAGCGGCGTATATACAATTAGCACAGGGCTTGAAAGGACTGTTAAGTTTTATGAGAAAATAGAGTTTGAGATCCAGATGGCTAAGGGGCATTATCTGTCATCGTTTACACTGTCGCGAGAGGGTGCGTCGGGCGGTGGCGGATACACTTGGGATCACGCAAATCAAACCATAAGCGGAAGCCGGTCAATCGCTCTTGGGCGAGGTGACCTTGACGAGATGGGTATCAATGTTGGCGATTATGACAGCGCGAATGCTGTAAACAACGTTCTCGCCACGATGAATCGCGTTACCGATTCTTACACAATTACGGTAGATTTTGCAAGGCAATGGTATTTGTTTACTGTTGTTAAGATGGTTGAAGAAAATGGCACGCTTAAAGAAAACCCTAACCATATTGAGTTAAAGCGCCCTTATAATGGGGTTGTTACCGATGGCGATTTGGATAAAGGTTTGGCGTTCCATAACGTTGCGGGGTATTTCACCAACCGAGAATGTACTGAACCGTTTAATGCTGGGTCTTATACTGTTGTCAAGGACGTGTTTATTTATATAAAATATACGCCGTCAAATGACGTAAGCCATGAAGCCAAGTTTTATGGGTGGACTAAATCGGGCTACACGAAACTTGAAACGGGCAAAGACTATGTTGGCGCGTACATAGATAATGGCGTAACATATATAAATGGTCAGGGCGGAAGACAATGGTCAACCGCGATAAATGGACTTACGATCGTTAAGTTGCCAACGCCAACGTCGGTGTATTGGCCAGATAGTCTTGCGGCCTATGTTGACGAGTATGGCAATTTGCAGTATGTTAACACGGGCTTTGTTTTGGCATATTGGGTTAAAATAAGTGGTGGCGCTTCAATCAATACGTCAGCCCCAATAACGCCATATGTTTTAAAGAACTCGGGTCTTAAAGAGGGCACGCACTATTCAATCGTCGTGCCAGGAGAATCTCAAATTGACGCAACGGGTTGCACAATCTATGCGGTTTATGAGTCAATTGATAAGACGTTTGATATGATTGATTTTGGCGAAGCTGATTATACAACCAAAAAGAGTGATGTAAAAGATTTTACGATAGGTAATGGAGACTTTACACGAATTTCGTTTGGTGTTTTAAAAAGATATTATATTGATATAGACAAGGCAGAACTTTTGATTGCGCGCACCTTGAAAAATGGTGGTGAAAGTGAACCTGAATGGGAAACGGCTGACAGCATTTTATTAAATAAAAGTACAGACACAAATTATCTTGTTAAAGCAACGTTTATGCCTAATAAAGATGGCACTTACACAATTTTAGGGTCTCCGGTTACTAACTATGGGCTTGAAGAGGACAAATATATTTATTATTTCAAAATTAAAGTAACCACCTCATTAGGTATTGTAGTTTATTCAAACAATGAGGCTTGGGCATGCGTTAATGATAGACTTATTAACGTAAGCACGAGTGTTACAACTGGGGTAAGTGGCAGTGATAACGTTACGATTTCAATCTTAGAGAATGATGGTGGAAACCTAAAATACAAAGCAAGCAAAGATGTAGCCACTGACTTTACAAAAAATGAGGGATATGTAAACATTACTTCATCTGTTGGAATGAAGGGTGGATATGTTTCGTTCTGGCCAGAAAAAGAAGATGGTGTTGATCTTAATAGTGCTTCACTTATGAAAATTAACAACGAGTTTAAACTTGTATTCGGGCCAAAGGATAATGAACACGTAGTAGGCATTGGAGAACCTGTTACGTTCTATTTCTATGAAAATAGAGACAACACAGGCAAAAGTTGCTCTGTTACTATTAAGATTGTAAAAGCTGACATGAATGGCATAACAGTTCAAGTTATAATTGGCTGGGATGGCGCTGTAAACGCTAGTGTAAATTAAATAGTTTAAGGCGGCGGGCGAGAGGCTTGCCGTCTTTTTGCGCATTGGCAAGACTAAAAAGGTTGCATTGCTAGAAAATCAAAATATTTGGTGGCGGTGTTAAATAAATTCAAATGCCCCAATGGTTTTTGACATTAATGTATAAATATATTAATAGAATTTGTTTATTTATCAAATTAAGATTAATTTGTTTGGCGTTTTGATTGAAATTGTTATAAAAGTGTGGTAAGATTGTAAAGAGAAAAAAGGAGGTGTGGCGATGGACTTTGTTTGGGAAGCAGTTAAAGAAAGCCTGATTATGTTTCCGTTTTTGTTTGGTGCGTACGTTTTGGTTGAGCTTATCGAGTTTTTAACAAGCAAAAAGCTTAACGGAAACGTGCTTAAAAGTCGCGTTGCACCTTTGGTTGGCGCGGGGGTGGGGCTGCTTCCGCAATGTGGTTTTGGCGTTGTTGCAAGCGACCTTTATTCAAAGCGCAAGATAACGATGGGTACGCTTTTGGCTATCTTTTTTGCAACAAGTGACGAGGCCGTGCCGCTACTTATAATATCGCCAGAGAAGGCCATTTATTTGCTGCCGCTTTTGGCGATAAAGTTTGTTTTTGGGTTTAACCTTGGGTTTATTGTTGACGCGATTGTAAACAGAAAAAGAGTGCCCGTTGTACACGGGGATTGTCACGCTGCCGGTGCTCCTTGCAATGACAATGAAAACAAGGATGAACCCCCTCTGTCGCAAGGCGACAACCCTCCCCCAAGTGGGCGGAGCGCTGCTGATGCTCCTCGCAATGACAGCGTACACGAAGAGGGGCACCATGTTGGGTGTTGCGGGCACCATATTGAGGACGAAGAAAATGAGCCGTGGGCAAAGCGGTACCTTTTGCATCCGGCGCTGCATTCGCTTAAAGTGTTTGCGTTTGTTTTGATAGTCAACCTTGTGCTTGGCGGGCTGATAGCGCTTATCGGTGAAAACGAATTAATGGCATTTTTAAACAGTGCGCGCTATGTTACGCCAGTGTTGGCGGTTTTGGTTGGGCTTATACCAAACTGTGCGGCCAGCGAGGTGCTTACGCTGTTGTTTATAAGCGGCGGGCTGAGTTTTGGCGCATGCGTTGCGGGGCTTTGTGCGAACGCGGGCATTGCGATGGTTGTTTTATTTAAGCAAAACAAAAATATGAAAGAGAATCTTACAATTTTTGGGGTTTTAAGTGGTGTTAGCCTTGTTGTGGGATATCTCGTAACCATAATTATGGATTTGATTTAGGAGGAATTTATGAAACTTTATAACAGTGAAACGCGAAAGGTTGAGGAGTTTATCCCGCGTGACAGGAACTTAGTTAGGCTTTATACGTGCGGCCCAACGGTTTATCATTTTGCGCATATTGGCAATCTTAGGACGTATATAGCCGAAGACGTGCTTGAACGGAGCCTTGGTTACCTTGGCTTTAACGTTTTGCGCGCGATGAACATAACCGACATCGGCCACCTTCAAAATGACAGTGACACGGGCGAAGATAAGATGGTTTTAAGCGCTATCCGTGAGAACAAAGAGGTGCTTGACATCGCCAAAGAATACACCGAGTTTTTTAAGCGCGATTGTGACGAGCTTAACATCAAATGGCCGCAAATTGTTGTTCCGGCAACTGATTGCATTGACGAATACATCGCTATTATTTCGCGTTTACTTGAAAAGGGTTTTGCCTATCTTAGCAACGGGAACGTATATTTTGACACGTCAAAACTTAAAAACTATTATCGTTTTGGCAACCAGACCGAGGAGGACTTGGTTGTTGGCGCGCGCGAGGATGTAACCGAAGATGTTGGCAAACGCAACAAAAACGACTTTGTTTTGTGGTTTACTAAGTCTAAGTTTGAAAACCACGCGCTTAGATGGAACAGCCCGTGGGGAACGGGGTACCCAGGGTGGCACTTAGAGTGCTCAGGCATTAACCTTAAATACCTTGGCGAGTATCTTGACATTCACTGCGGCGGGGTAGACAACAAATTTCCTCACCACACCAACGAAATCGCGCAGACCGAAAGTTTTACGGGGCACGAATGGTGCAAGGTTTGGTTTCACGTTGAACATCTTAACACAACAACGGGCAAGATGAGCAAGTCAAACGGCGATTTCTTGACGCTTTCAAAACTTAACCAAATGGGGTACAGCCCGATGGTTTATCGCTATTTCGTGTTGCTTTCGCACTATCGAAAACAATTGGTTTTGTCTACCGAGGCGCTTGACACGGCGAAGTCGGCCTATGAAAAACTGACAAAACGTATTGCGGCTATTAAAAACGAGGGCGCGGTTGACGCGGCGGCGTTTGCTAAGTTTGACGCGCAGTTTAAAGACGCGATAGGCAGCGACCTTAACACGTCGCGCGCAATAACAACTCTGCTTGACGCGCTTAAAGCTGATATTAATGGTGCAACCAAAATTGCGCTTATTAAAAGCTTTGATAAGGTTTTGGCGCTGAACTTGGCGTATTTTATCGGCAGGCAAACTGTTGAGGATAACGCGCAGGTTGACGTTGACGCTAAAACTAAGTCAAAAATCGAGGCCTTGATTGAGGAGCGTAAACAGGCCAAGCTTAACAAAAACTATGCGCGCGCCGACGAAATTCGAAACGAGGTTGCGGCTTTGGGCTTTGACCTCATTGACACCAAAGAGGGCACAACTTTTAAGAAAAAATAAAAAAGGATAAATTTATGGATAACAAAATTAAACTGGGAATAATAATCAACGCGATTTTTGCGGCGCTTATTGTGGCGGCGGACTGCGTGTATATGCTGGTTGACTGTTCGCCGTATATAACCAAAACGATTGCAAGCGTTCTTTTTGTTTTGTGTGGCGCGTTTAACCTGTATTTTGTTTTGGGCGTGCTTGCGCGCAAGGCGAATTGGCTGTTTTGCGTGATGCTGTTTGCGGGGTTGGTGTTTGCCTGCGCGGGCGACATCCTGCTTATTGACCATTTTGTTTTGGGCGCGCTGTTTTTTGGGCTTGGGCACATTCTGTTCTTTATGTCATTCTGCTTTTTAACGGGCTTTAAAATTCGCGACCTTTTGATAGGTACGGGCATTTTTGTTGCGGTCTTCTTGCTTATTGAACTTTATAAAGGCTTTAACTTTGGCGGGATGAAGACGCTTGCGGTTGTGTATGCGCTTATCATTTCACTTATGCTTGGCAAGGCGATTTCAAACGTGTTTGAGCCTAACCATCGCGCGGTGAATATCGTTATCGCTGCGGGGGCGCTGTTGTTTTTCATATCCGACTTTATGTTGTTGTTTCACGTATTCGGCAGTGGGGCACTTGTTTTTGACATCATTTGTTTGGTTACATACTATCCGGCCGAATTCATCTTGGCGCTTTCAATTTTTGTTGCCTCGTGCCTAATCACCACCCCTCGCCGCACTCAGTTTTCAAAGCGCAAAACTGAAAAATAACGAATTCGAGGATAAAAAATAGTATTACAACTAATTGTAATGACATAAGATTTTTAAAAAATTTTTAAAAAATTAAAGAAATTTGTTGACAAACTGAATGAATTGAATATACTAAATAAAAAAAGATAAGGAGAGAAACTTTATGTTTAAGCGTATCAATAATAACGTAAATGAAACTTTAAACGCACAAACTGTGGGTTTCTTTTCGTTGTTGTAATTTTTTAAACTTTTGATGATTACACCTTCCTGAAACCGCAGGAAGGTGTTTTTCTTTATAAAAATAAAAAGGAGGAATTTTAATATGCTAACGAATGCCGTAGCGGGCGAAGCAGATAATAATGGCAATCGCCAGCATTTAAGAGGATAAAAGGGCAGTCTTCTTAAATGCTTAAAATTTTTGCCCTAAATTTTTACATTTAAGGAGATTAAAAAAATGAAATTTATAAAAGAAAAATATATGCCTATGCAGGCACAAGAAAAACAAAAAGCAATTAAGCTTATTAAAGATGAATTTGAAAAGAGGTTGGCGTCAGCCCTTGAACTTTCGCGAGTTAGCGCACCAATGGTGGTAACGCGTGAGTCTGGATTGCAAGATGATTTAAGTGGGGTTGAAAGGCCAGTTTCTTTCGACATAAAAAAAGATGGGGCTGTTCTTGAAATCGTGCAGTCACTTGCAAAATGGAAAAGATTTGCACTTTTAAAATATGGTTTCAAGCCTCATACTGGGCTTTATACGGATATGCATGCAATAAGACGAGATGACAAGGTTGACGCGACGCATTCTATTTTCGTTGACCAATGGGATTGGGAAAAAGCAATTTTAAGAACGGATAGAACTTTAAAATATCTCAAAGAAACAGTGCAAAAAATTGTTGATGCGATTTTTGAAACTGCCAAGACACTAAAACAGCAAGGTATAGATGTGCCAGAAATTGAGAAACAAGTATATTTTATTTCAAGCGAAGAACTATTAAAGATGTATCCAACTTTAAGCGCCAAACAGCGAGAGTATGAGATAACCAAGCGCTTTAAAACAGTATTTATTACCCAGATTGGCGACATTCTTTCAAGCGGTGAGCCACATGATTTACGCGCGCCAGACTATGACGACTGGCAACTTGATGGCGACCTTTTGGTGTATCACGAGGTTCTTGATTGTGCGCTTGAACTTTCAAGTATGGGTATTCGTGTTGACAAAAAGGCTATTTTAATGCAACTTAAAAAGGCTGAGGCAGAGGATAGACTTGAATACGCCTACCATAAGGGCATTATTGATGAAACGTTACCACTTTCAATCGGTGGCGGAATTGGCCAAAGCAGGCTTTGTCAGTATTTATTAAAGCGTGCACATATTGGTGAAGTACAGGCTAGTTACTGGGACGAAGAAACACGTAAAATGTGCGCCGAGTTTGATATAGATTTGCTATAAGTAAAAAATTGATTGACAAAGAGGGGCGGCTTGGATATATTTAGATTAACAATTGCAAAGGAGGGGTTTTGTATGGAATTGAATGAAAAGTGGGCGGATAGAGCGCAGTTTGACGAGTTTCAAAAAAGAGAGAAGGTGCTTTTTAACAGTGGCCTTGCGATTATCAACTATGTTGATGATACGGATGAGCGTTGGGTGTATAAAACGCCCGAGTGCGTGGCGCTTAAAGAGTACCGCGATATGGATCCTAAAAAAGAGACGGCCGAGTTTTTGATGAAAAAGTCAAAAGAGGTACTTGACGGCGTTTATCGCCTTGTTGACCAAATTGGTCGCGAAAAGTTTAGTATTCAAGACGATGGGTCGGTGTATTACGAAATGCATATAAAGCCCGCCGCTCGCAAAACAAACAGAACGCAATACAAAAGCAACTTGGTTGGCTTTATCACTGTTGACAAGGCCACCAACACGGCATCCCTTAAAATCGAGCAAGAGTAGGGTAATGCTGAAAAGATTTTATCTTAACCCGAGACAAATCTTTACTAGCCGAAGGAAAATCAATATAAACAAAAAAGACATTCAAATCAAATTTTGAATGTCTTTTACTTTTGGTGCCGAAAGCGGGACTTGAACCCGCATGAAGTTTCCCTCGCACGATTTTGAGTCGTGTGCGTCTGCCATTCCGCCATTTCGGCACGGAATAATATTAAGTTTACATCTTGGCCGTGCAGGGTGCTGTTTTGGCAGCCCTGTCGTCGCAACACGAACTTGTTTGACGCTCAGCCCTACTAACGTAGGTGTTCGCTTTACTTGCGCTCGGTTGCTCCTCTTCGCCTGCAAATTTTATACTAAAATTTTTGGCGAGCACGCTTGCGCGTGTAATAAAGCGGCCTAACTTTTAATTGTTTACTTGTACTGATTAGTATTTTAATTGGTAAGCACGTTCGCTCGGTAGTTTATTCGCAAAGTTATTCAGCAGGGATAGTGTAACACAAAGTTGGGGGATTTGCAAGGGATTTTGAGAAAAATCAAAAAATATATTGAGGGATAGCGGGAAAATAGTTTGAAAAATTAGCGGTTTGGGGTATAATTATTTTGATAAAATGACGAAAGTGGCGATTGGGTAAAAAGCGCTTTTTGACAATGTTGCGTAAAAGAAACTGCTGGGGCGGTTAAATGATTTAAGCAACTGCAAATGGTTTAAGCAACTGCTGGGGCGGTTAAAGAGTTTGATAAGGTGAGGGGCGTATGAAAAAGTTTAAGTTGATTGTTATTGAGGGCACGGACGGCTCGGGCAAGCAGACGCAGGCGAAAATGCTTAAAGAGCGGCTTGAACGTGAGGGAAGAAAGGTTGTAAGTTTGTCTTTCCCGAATTATGCAAGCGCTTCAAGTGCGCCCGTTAAGATGTATTTGGGCGGCGAACTTTGTGACACGCCTGAGGAGTTTGATGCGTATCAGTCGTCGGCGCTGTTTATGGTTGACAGGCTTTGTACGATGACGCAACTGGTTAAGTCTATCGAGCCCGAAACCATCATTGTTTTGGACAGATACGTTGAGTCTAACGTTATTCATCAGGGCGCGAAACTGAGCGGCGCGGCGCGAGATAGGTTTGCTAAGTGGCTGCACAAAACGGAGTATGAAACGCTTAAACTGCCTAAACCTGACCTTGTTTTGTTTCTTGACCTTCCGTTTGAAATAAGCCAAAAACTTGCGGCGTCTAGGGCGGAGTTAAAGGCGGGCACGAAAAAAGACATTCACGAGGCCGACGCGCACCACCTTAAAACGGCGTATGACACGGGCAAATATTTTGCTAAAAAGTTTAAGTGGACGCAGATTGCGTGTGAAGAAAACGGCGTCATTAAGTCGCGTGAGAAAATTGCGGACGACGTGTTTTGTGAAGTTAAAAAGTTGGTTTTAACCCAAAAGTAAGGAATAATTTGTCGGGGCGAAAGTAATAATGAAAGGTGATTTTAAAAAGAATTTGCTGCAATCAATAGTTGGCATTGCGCTGTGTGTGATTGTTTTCACGGCGGGGTTTTTAGGGCTGATTTCTTCTAACTTGCGCAATAAAAAGGTAAACGCGGGCGCGTATGATTATCTGCGGGCGGCGTCGATGAACTCGGCCAGTCTTGACGCATCTACCAGCCAACTTGTTGACGTGGGCAAAACTGACACAAGCGAGTACATTGCTAACATTTTTGTTTCAAACGAGCGCAATCACCGCACCAGTGCAAGCGAAAATTGGACGCTTGCGCTTGCAAGCCTGCTTATTTGCACGTTTATTTTGGCCTTAGCGTCGCTTTCGGTTGACGTTTTAAGAATGTTTAGTTTCTATAAGTCGCGGGTTGATAGACTTAATATTATTTTAAAAGCCGCGTTTTTGGCGCTTAGTGTTGGGGTTTCAATCTGCGTTGCGGGGCTGTGTGGCGCGCTGCCAGAGGGGCTTAAAGCGCTTTTTAGTGTTGGGTATTCGTGCGTCGTTTTGCCAATCGTGGCTTCGCTGATGGTTGTTAACGCAATTGTTACGGCGGTTTTAAATAAAAATGAAAGCAAAAAGTATGACGCGCTAAATTAAAATGTATTGCAAAATGAGGAGAGGAATTTGGATAAAAAACTTATTATAATTGATGGCAACAGCGTGTTTTATCGCTCGTTTTATGCACTGCCTCTTTTGACGAACATAAACGGCGAGTATTCTAACGCGATATACGGCTTTGCGAACTCTATCATTAAGATTATAACCGAGATGAAACCTACGCACATCGTTGTTGCGTTTGACGTTTCTAAGCACACGTTTAGAAACAATATTTTCGCGGATTACAAGGCAACGCGCGCGCCAATGCCTGCGGAACTGGTCAGTCAAATCGCGGGGCTTAAAGAGATGCTTAGTGCGATGGGTATAAAAATGCTTGAAAAAGAGGGGCTTGAAGCCGATGATATCATAGGCACGATTGCCAAAAGGTTTGACGTGCCAACGGTTATCGTGACGGGGGATAGAGATAGTTTTCAGCTTGTTGACGGGTCAACCAGCGTTTGTTTTATGCGCAAGGGCGTAAGCGAATTTATTTTGATGACCGATAAAAACCTTAAAAAAGAGTATGGTGTTGAGCCGTGGCAGGTGGTTGACCTGAAAGCGCTGCAAGGGGATACGGCCGATAATATCCCCGGTGTCGCGGGTGTTGGGCCAAAAACGGCTACGATGCTTATTGAAAAATACGGGTCGCTTGATAACGTGTACGCGCACGTTGACGAGATTGCGGGCAAACTTGGCGAAAGGCTTAAAGAAAGCAAAGAAATGGCCTATCTTTCACAGAAACTGGCCACAATTAACACCGCGGTTGACGTTAAATGCGCGCTTGAAGATTGTACATTTGACTATCCGTTTAATGCGAAGGTGAAAGAGATTTTTGAGCGGTTTAGCTTTAGGTCGCTTTTAAAAAGACCAGAGCTGTTTCGCGCGGGGGGTATCCCTGAAAGCGATTTGATTGAAAGTGACAGCAAAAACCTCGTTAAAATTGACACTGTTGAGTTTAACAGCATTGACAAACTGAATGAAATCTTGCAAGAAAACAAGGGGAAGCCTATTGCGATTTTTGAAGACGAGAATGGGCAGGTGCACCTTTCGTTTGGCGAGGTTGAATATATTGGCAGGGCGATGGTAAGCCTTATTGATGCGGGCGTGTCAGCGGGCGAGGTGTATTGCGCGCTGCGTGGCGTTTTAGAGGATGACGAAACGCTTAAAGTCTTTTATGACACAAAGTATATGCTGCACCGATTTGACGATGTAGGCGTAAGCTGTTCGCGTAACATTTTTGACGTGGCGGTGGCGGCTAACGTTAGTTTTGGCGTTGTTATTAAGTCGGTTGACGACATTTGTGAACTGTTTAAGCTTGACAAAGAAACAATCGCGGCGGGACTAATTTATGCGCAGCGTGAGGCGTCCGAAAAGGTTGAAAAAACGGGCACAACTAAGTGCGTCTATGAGATTGAATTTCCGCTTATATTTACGCTTTTTGCGATGGAAAAGCGCGGATTTAAGGTAGACAGGACGAGGCTTGATGAGTTAACGCAAGAGTACGCTAAGCTCATAGATAGTTTGCAGGCACAGATTTATCGCGAGGTTGGGCATGAGTTTAACATCAACTCACCTAAGCAACTTTCGGCGGTTTTGTTTGACGAACTTAACTTGCCAAAGGCCAATAAAAAGGCCAGCACCAGTGCTGAAATCTTAGAGAAATTGGGCGATTTGCACCCCGTTGTTCCGATTATTTTAGAGTATCGCAAGGCCAGCAAGTTTTATGGTACCTATCTTGCGGGGATGATTGAGCACATTGACCCAGACGGGTTTGTTAGAACGCGATTTAATCAGACCCTTACGGCTACGGGGCGCCTTTCGTCAAGCGAGCCGAACCTTCAAAACCTGCCAATTCGCAGCGATGAGGGGCGGGCGATACGCTCGATATTTACGGCGTCAGGTGAAGGCCGCATTTTAATTGATGTTGACTATTCACAGATTGAGTTAAGGGTTTTGGCGCATTTTTCGGGCGATGATGGTTATATTTTGGCCTTTTCAAACAATGAAGATATTCACACGCGTACCGCGAGCGAGGTGTTTGGCCTGCCGATGCCGCTTATTACGCCGCAGATGAGGCGGGTGGCGAAGGTTGTTAACTTTGGCGTGGTTTATGGGATGAGTGAGTTTGGCCTTTCGCAAGACCTTGGCATTCGCACCAAAGACGCGCGTGAATATATCGAAAAATTCTATAACTCGCACCCAAAGATAGATAAGTTTATGAGCAGCGAGATTTCAAAATGTAAAGAGCGTGGTTACAGTGAAACGCTTTTTGGACGCAGGCGCGCAATCCCTGACATTAACGCTAGTAATTTTATGGTGCGTTCGCGAGCAGAGCGTACGGCGCAGAATATGGCCATTCAAGGCACGGCTAGCGAGATTATAAAGGTTGCGATGAATAACGTTGAAAAAGAGATAGAAAAGGCGGGGCTAGACGCTAAACTTATTATGCAAGTGCATGATGAGTTGGTAATTGACTGTGCTAAAAAGGACGCGTCGAAAGTCAAGGCGCTGGTTGAATATGAGATGGATAACGCGGTTAAACTTCGCGTTCCTCTTGAAGTTGACGCAAGCGAGGCGTTTAGATGGGGCGACGCGCATTAAGGTTTATTTTTTAAATAGGCGAATGAGGTCGCGTATGTACTCGTCAGGCGGTAATTCTTGATTGATGACGGGCTGATTGTCGCCGTCGTTGATGATAGGGGACAAAAACACAACGCACCCAACGCGGGTGGTATTTGGGTAGATTTTTGTGCGAAAGCAGATGGCGTCGGCATAACCATTTTTATACACCAAAAGAGTTACCTCGCCCCAAGTCTGCGGCGCGCTTACATTAAAATTTGGATTGACGATAACAGGCAAAACGATGTTTTCTGTCAGTCCTTTTTTGTTAGTTTGATAATATTTTCGCGTTTCGATGACGCACACCGTGGCATTGTCAATGGGTGTCAAGGTGTTGGTTTCAAGGACAGAAACAACGAGTTTCCCTGTCTGTGTTGTGGCGGCGGTGGTGGTGGCTTTTGGCAAATTTTTAAAAACTAAAACGCTTTCAGCGATAACCAGTGTGCACAAAAATAAAAACATAAGCGAAAATAACCTTGATTTGTGTTTTAGTTTCATAGTAAAATATATGCTGACACAGGGTGTTGGTTGCAAATAAAACATCGATTAGAAAGAATGGAGAATGATGTGAAATGGACGGAGATTTAAAAAACGAGTTAATTGATTTAAAGTTTGACTATGCGCACTTTAAAGGTGAGCCGATTTTCGCGGCCGCGCAGATTACAATTAATCGGGGCGAGCGGGTTAATCTTGTTGCGCCGATTGGGGCGGGCAAAACCACGCTGCTTGAAATTTTGTGTGGGCTTAGAAAAGATTTTTGCGGGTTTGTTTTTGGCGAGATTGACAGAGAGGTTGTGCGCGGGTTTAGCGTTTCATTTATACCAAGCGCGCCAGTTTTGTTTGAAAATAAAAGCGTTAAAAACAATCTGCTTTATGCGGCCAAGGTTTGCGGCGCAAGTTTAACTGATGCCGATTTTGATAACCTGCTTAAAACGCTTGACTGTGATTTTGACCAAAATATAAAGGTTAAAAAACTTAACAATACCAACAAACAAAAGGTGGCGTTTTTGCGTGCACTTATAAAAAGGCCCGATTTAATTTTGATTGATGACTTGTTTTTGAATGCGCCCACCAAAGTAAGTCAGGATAAAATTTTAAACCTTTTAGATAGCGTTTGTTTAAATTTAAATGAAAGCGCAGTGGTTATCGCCTCAACATCGGCATTAAATTTGAAAACAAAATTTGATAAAATATTAACGATTGAAAACAGAAAAATTGTTGAAATAAATAAAAAATAAGGCATTAATATTTTCAAAATGTTAAAGAGTGCACGCTTGTTTTTAAAGGATAAAAAACGCAAAATTGAAGTAAAAATGCAAAAATTATGGCAAAATTTTAAAATTTGACCTCAAAAATGCAGAAAATTAAAAAAGGTTGTAAAAATTGAAAAGGCAAAAAACAGAGACGTTTTTAATGTATTGGTTTAGTCAAAAAAATTAGCCGCTTAAAAACTAACAGAAAAACAAATGTAACAAAAAAAGAAAACTGCTTGTTTTTTGGATATATTTTTGTTAGAATATATACAAAGGGGAAATGGGTATGTTAGACGCACGTGCGGGGCAAATGTTTAGTTTAGACGATGAAACGGTTAAGCTTATTGAAAGCGAGATGAAAACCAAAAGCAATGTTTTTTTGCTTAATGATTTGGCGGCGCTTAGCGATGATGAAATTTTGCTTCTTTATCGCGAGCAGATTCCGTCGGGCTTTTTAAAAGTGTTAAGCGAGCCTGAACTGGTTTCAAGCGTTTTGGAGCTTTTTAAAAACAACCTAAACGTTAGTGAAACCAGTCGCGTTTCGTTTTTGCACCGAAACACCCTTTTGTATCGCTTAGATAAAGTGCACAGGCTTACGGGGCTAAATGTAAAAAGCTTTGAAGATGCGGCGACGTTTAAATCAATGATGGTGTTATTTTATGAATACAGAAAAAGAACGAATAATTAGCCTATTAAACGCGCTTGGCAGCGAGTATAAAAACGCCGAATGCGAACTTGATTATAGTTCTAATTTTGAGTTGTTGGTGGCTGTTATTTTGTCGGCGCAGTGTACGGATAAGCGCGTAAATGAGGTAACGAAAGTTCTTTTCAAAAAGTTTAACACGCCGCAAGAGTTTGCTGCGCTTAGCAACGCGGAACTTGAAAAGTACATTTATTCGTGCGGGTTTTATAAAAACAAGGCCAAGAATATCATTGCGTGTGCGCGCGATTTAGTGGCGCGATTTGGCGGCGTTGTTCCGGATAATAAAGAGGGCTTAAAGTCGCTTGCGGGGGTAGGAGAAAAAACAGCCAACGTTGTTTTGGCAACGGCGTTTAATATGCCCGCGATTGCGGTTGATACGCACGTTTTTAGGCTTAGCCACAGGCTTGGGCTTTCAAATGGCAAAAATGTTAAACTGGTGCAAGTTGACCTTGAAAACATCATCCCCAAAAAAGATTGGTCAAAAATGCACCTGGCACTGGTGCTGCACGGGCGGTATGTGTGTCATGCGCGCAACCCAAAATGCAGCGAGTGTAAACTAAGGCAATTTTGTAAGTTCGCAGAGCAAAATCAAGGCGCGGGGCGGGTTTAGGCTGGGAAGAATTGTTAATAATTAAGAAGGGCAAATTATGTTTTTAGACAGAGTTAAGATTTTTATAAAAGCGGGGCAAGGTGGCAATGGCAAGACCTCGTTTCATACTGAAAAGTTCGTTCGAAAGGGCGGGCCGGATGGCGGTGATGGCGGCAATGGTGGCGACATTATTTTTGTTGCAGACAAGTCGCTTGACAGTTTGGTAGATTTTAGGTTTACTAAGCATTTTAGGGCTGAAAATGGCCTAAACGGTGGTTCGGCTAAGTGTACGGGCAAGTCGGGCGCGCATACATATATTAAGGTTCCGCTTGGCACGGTGTTGATTGACGACGAGACCAAACGTATTATTGCAGATTTCACCGAAGACGGTCAGCAAAAGGTTGTTTTAAAAGGCGGGCTTGGCGGTAAAGGTAACGCTAGGTTTAAAACCAGCAGGAGGCAGGCGCCGGCGTTTTCTCAAACGGGGCAACTTACCGAAGAAAAAGCAGTTTGGCTTGAACTTAAAACCATCGCGGATGTTGGTTTGGTGGGATTCCCGAACGTAGGCAAAAGCACGCTTTTATCTATGCTTACAAGCGCAAGGCCAAAGATTGCAAATTATCATTTTACAACGCTTAGCCCAAACATAGGCGTGGCGCAGGCGAACAATCACAGGTTTGTTATTGCTGACATCCCAGGGCTTATCGAGGGGGCAAGCGAGGGCGCTGGGCTTGGCCATTACTTTTTGCGTCACGTTGAGCGCACAAGGCTGCTAATGCATGTGATTGACATCAGTGGCAGTGAAGAGCGCGACCCATACGAAGACTTTAAAATCGTTAATGCCGAGCTTAAAAAATACGGCACGTCGGTAAGCGAAATTCCGCAGATAATAGTGTTAAATAAGTGCGATGCGGTGGCGGACAAAAAGCAGATAACGGCCTTTAAAACCAAGGTGTCTAGGCTTAAAAAGAAGTATCCGCTTGTTGAAATAAGCGCGGCGACGGGCGCTAATCTTGACGTGCTTTTAAGGGTGATTTGTGACGAGCTTGACAAACTTCCGCCTAAACAAGCGCTTGAATTTGAGCCGTTTGAATACGAGCGCCCTGACCCTAATCGCTTTGAAATTGTGCGCGATGACGACGGTGCGTATGTTGTTATCGGCGGGTTTATTGACGAGCTTATCCGCAACATAGTGCTTGATGACCCAACAAGTTTTGCGTACTTTCAAAAGGTGCTTAAAGATAAGGGCATCATCCGCGAACTGAAAAAGCGCGGCGCGAACGAAAACAGCACTGTCCGTATCGGCGACGTTGACTTTGATTTTGTTGAATAAAACTACATATGATTGTTGAATAAAACTACATATGATTGTTGAATAAATTTATATACGATTGATAAAAGGCTATCCTGTTAATTAAGGGAGAGCCTTTTTGTTTTTAAAGTTTAAAGTTTAAATGTGGATAGGAGTATTATTGCCATTGCGAACAACCGTTGGTAATCTCGTCGTTAAAGTTTAAATACGGCTGAGATTATTGTTGCTATTGTGATGAGTCAAGGGGCGGGGGTTAATTTGGGTATTGACAAAGTGGCGGAATGGTGATAAAATTTCTTTACTTAATATTAAAGTAGTTTATGTTTTATTAATTGGTAAAGGAGGTGTGAGTATGGTTAATGATATTTTAAGGGATGGAAAAACACTTGTTACGGAGCATGATTTGGTGTGTTATACGCTTTTGTGTTTGGGTAATCGCGGCATTTTTGAGGTTAGCGAAGACAGCTTGCTTAGGGCGGGCGATGCCGTAACGAAAAGGCATAGTGACGACTTTGAGATGGATATTATGTTTAACGAGGGCGAAGAGTGGCAGAGTGATGCGCTTGAAGGGTATATTACCATTATGAGCAATGAGCGCAATGCTTTGCTTCGTGCGCAGAAAGAGAATGACTATTCGCGTTTTGCGGTTGGTGGGCGCATTAACGAAAAGGATATGGCGTATTGGATAGATACGTGTGGGCCGGCGGCGTTGCGTAGGTCTGACCGCACGATTTGCTCGGTTTTCGGCCCACGTAAGACGCAAAGGCTTTATCGTGACCTTGACAGAAAGACGAACGCTAGGATGTTTTATGAAGAGGTTGCAAGCGTGGCTTTTGACCTTGACCAGCTGAAAAAAGGAGAGAAAGAAAGTGTTAACAAGTAAACAACGTGCCATGCTTCGTGCGCAGGCGAATACGCTTGACGCGAGCGTGTATGTAGGGCAAAATGGGATAACTGAAACCGTGCTTGGCCAGATTGGTATGAATCTTGACAGTCACGAACTGGTTAAAATCGCCATTTTGCAAAACTGTGACATTGAGGCAAAACAGATTATCGGCGAACTTGCAAGCGTTTTGGGCGCGGAGCCAGTGCAGGCAATCGGCAGAAAGGTGGTTTTGTATCGCTATTCAAGCAAGTGTAAAAACCACGTAAAAGTAAGCACTAAATAGTGATAATAATCAGCAAAGCGCAAAGATGCAATAAGTAGGCAAAAAAGGTTGACAAAGCGGGCAATTAATTTTATAATCAAATAAACATAGAAAAACTATGACGGCGAATTAGTAGAGTTGTGTGACCTTTAAGAGAGGTTGGGGCGTGGCTGAGACCCCGGCTAAGGCAACGCATAAGTTGAATTTCTAAGCCCGAGTTGCTTGACTAAAATCAAGACGGACAAAACCGTAAAAATGTAATGAGGCAAGTTTTACTTGTGAATTTAGGTGGTAACACGCAAACCGCGTCCTAAAACGGGCGTGGTTTTTTTGTTTAAGGAGAAAACTATGAAAGACAAAATCAAACAGATAGGCGAAAGTTTTAAAAACAAAATCGGCGAGATTCGTGACGCACGCGCGCTTGAAGACCTGCGCCTTGATTTTCTTGGAAAAAAGGGGCAGATTGCAGCCTTGATGGAGAACTTTAAAACGGTGGCGGCTGAGGAGAAGAAAGAACTTGGTATGCTAATCAACAGCCTTAAAGTTAAGGTAACCGAGGGCATTGCAGAGCGCAAGAAGGTGCTTGAAGACAAGGCGATAGAGCAAGAGATGGAAAACGCGAAGCCGATTGACTTTACCCTGCCGGTTGATACTTGCACAGGGTCGCTGCACCCACGCACTCTTGTATTAAAAGAGGTTGAAGACGTGTTTGTTTCGATGGGCTTTGTTATTGAAGACGGGTTTGAGATTGAGACGGAGTATAACAACTTTGACGCGGTAAACGTGCCAGCAACGCACCCAGCCCGCGATATGCAAGACACATTCTGGCTTGATAATGGTCAAGTTTTAAAAACGCATACCAGCGCGGCGCAGAACCGCATCCTTAAAAAGTATGGCCCACATTGCAGAGCCATCTTCCCAGGAAGGTGTTTTAGAAACGAAAGCCTTGATGCGGGGCACGAAAACACCTTTTTCCAAATGGAGGGCATTGTTGTTGACCGCGATGTGAGCGTGTCTAACCTGATCTACTTTATGAAAGAGATGTTAAAGGGCGTGTTTAAAAAAGACATCAAAGTTAGGTTGCGCCCTGGGTTCTTTCCGTTTACGGAGCCATCGTTTGAGCTTGATGCAAGTTGTCCGTTCTGTGGCGGTAAGGGGTGTGCAAGCTGTGGCCAAAGCGGCTGGATAGAGCTTTGTCCATGCGGGATGATTCACCCTAACGTGTTAAAAAATGCGGGCATTGACCCTGACCAGTATTCAGGCTTTGCGTTTGGTTTGGGCGCGGATAGGCTTGTTATGCTTAGAAGCGGGCTTGGCGATATTCGCCACCTTAACGCTGGGCGAGTTAAGCTTTTAAAACAATTCGGGACAAAGATGTAAGGAGAAAGTTATGAAGATTTCACTTAATTGGATAAAAGAGTTTGTTGACCTTGACGGCGTAACAAAAGAGGATATTGACAAAAAGTTTAACCTTATGTGTGCCGAGATTGAAAACATTGAGGTTAAAGGCGCGGACACGTATGGCGTTGTTTTTGGCAAAATTTTGGAAGTTAAAAATCACCCAGAATCTAACAAGCTGCATATTTTAAAGGTGGACGTTGGAACTGAGGTCTTGCAAATCGTTTGCGGGGCGCCTAACGTTCGCGAAGGGATGATCACATGTGTGGCAACGGTTGGCGGCGCGGTATGTGGCCATAAGATTGGCAAGGCGAAACTTGTTGGTGTTGACAGTTTTGGTATGTGTTGCTCAGAAGAAGAGCTAAGTATCGGGGCTGACAACAGCGGTATAATTGACGTTGACTTTGACGCACCAATCGGGGCAGACATTAAGTCAGTTTTACCAATAGACGATATGATAATTGAAATTGACAACAAAACGCTTACCAATCGCCCTGACCTTTGGGGGCACTATGGCTTGGCGCGCGAGTTTGCTGCTATTTTTAACAGAAGTCTTAAACCGCTTGAAACGCTTGATTTGTCTAAGTTTGCAGGGCTTAAAAAAGTGCCTGTTAAGATTGAAAGTGAGGCGTGCAGGAGGTACAGTGCGCTTACCGTTGAAAACATTCAGGTTAAAAGGTTGCCAATGCCGATGCGCGTAAGGCTTAACTATGTTGGTATGCGCGATATTAACCTGCTTGCCGATTTAACTAATATTGTTATGCTTGAAGTTGGGCAGCCTATGCACGCGTTTGATAATCGCAAGGTTGATTCAATTAAAGTTAGAAACGCGGTGGCGGGCGAGGTGCTTACAACCCTTGAAGGCGAGCAGCACGAAATCCCTGAAAACGCCGTTTTGATTTGTGACAAACACAATGACCCAGTTGCGATTGCGGGCATTAAGGGCGGGCTTAAATCAGGTATAGCCGAGGATACGGACAGTGTTTTGTTTGAGTCGGCGAACTTTGAGGCGATTGCCATTCGTAAGGCCAGTCGTGCGATGGGGCTTATAACCGATGCTAGCCTTAGGTATGAAAAGTCGCTTGACCCCGAGATGTGTGAGGTGGCGATGGGCAGGCTGCTTAGTTACCTTCACGAGATTGACAAGGGCGTGATTGTTACAAGCGCGTTTAGCGATGTTTATCCGCGTCCGTACGCAAAGGTAAGCATTGACGTGACCAGTAAGTTTATTTCGTCACGCATTGGCAAAACGGTTAGTGACGAGGATGTTTGCAAGATTTTAACTAAACTTGGGTTTGAGTGTAGCGTGATTGGTGATTACTTACACGTTAACGTGCCATCATTCCGCGCTACAAAAGACATTTCGATTAAAGAAGACTTGGTTGAAGAAGTTGCGCGCATGCTTAACTATGGCGAGTTTGAGGCCAAGCCGCTTGAATTTGAGATGCAGCCGGTTCACCAAAGCGCCGAGCACGAACTTGAATTTAAGGCGAAAAAGCTTTTGGCAAGCAAGTATGGCGCAAGCGAGGTTCACAGCTATATCTGGAACTATGAACGCTTTAATGCTGAGCATAACATTGAGGCGGCTTCGTGCTTACATTTGATGGACACGACCAACGCTGGTCAAAGCGGTATTCGCGAAAAAATGCTTCCAACGATGCTTAAATTCGTTGCTGAAAACAAAGAGGAGCAACTTGGCGAGGTAAGAATTTTTGAAATCGGCCGATGTGCGCCTAATATCAAAGAAGACGGGCTGGCTAATGAAGAAAAACACCTTTGCGTTGCGTTTGCAAGCAAAACTAAGTCACAAGAAGAGTTGTTTTTTGACTTAAAGAAGTTTATTGTTGACTTTTCGGTTAACTTTGTTGGGTTTACGCCTGAGTTTGTTGCGGGTGAAACTGGCGCAAACTTCCATAAGAAAAACAGCTGCGTTGTGGCGTTTAGGGGAACTAGCCTTGGCGCTATGGGCGTTATTAACCCGAAAATCATCGCAACGATTGATAAGAAGCTAAATATTGTTGGCGCTGAGTTTAATTTTGCGTTGATGGCAAATCAGCACGACTATCCAAAGAAAATTCAGGTTCCTACGCAATACCAGTCAACCAACCTTGACCTTAACTTTAAGGTTGATAAAGATACAAAGTATGCTGACGTTGTGCGCGTGCTTTCAAAAATTCGCAACAAGATTTTGGTTGGGTACCACCTTGTTGAAGTATTTGAAAGTGAGGCACTTGGCGATAAAAAGAGTATGCTTTTTGAGTTTGAAATCAATGGCAAAGACCATACGCTTACGGGCGCTGAAATTGACGCCTTCCAAAATGATACCATTGACCTTATGGAAAAAAATGGTTACAGCCTTAGATAAATAGGTTTAAATAAAAATAAAACCCCGGCGGTGGTGCGCATAATTTGTTTGTGGTGCACTTTATTGCGGGGGTTGTTTTTTTGTTGAGAGAAGGGTTGTGTAAGTCGGGGTTGCTTGCGGGTTAGGCGCAAAGATAAGGCAGATGGCGGCGAAAAGCAGGCTAAATGACGCCATGGTTATATAATAAATTTTAAAGTAAGGAACAATAAAGGCGCTTATATATAAAAATAACCCGCACAACAAAAACGGTTTAAAATTTATGCGCCTAAAAAGGTTTGAAAGGGTCAGTTGATGGGTGCGCCTTTTGCGCAAAGTTGCTTCTGTTTTTGGGATGGGGAAGGTGTTTTTTTCTTTTAAAAGCGCAAAAATTTCATAGTTGTTAAGGATGGTAATGTGCGGATAGTTTCCTGTATTTTTGTGGTTGAAATCGCATTTTTTGGCCGAATTACATAAAATAAACAGCGATTTTGCGTTTTTTGAGCGCGCAAGTTTGATGGCGCTTAACTGGGTTTGTTCGTCAATTTCGGTTTGGTTAAAGGCAATAATTATTAGCGTTTGTTTTTGTTTGTCAAACAAAAATTTGTTGGTTTTTTCAAAGGTGAAATTAGGGGTAAGAAGGGCTTTGAAAAATTTAACATTTTCTGTTTCTAGGCTGGTTAAAAAATGGAACATAACGGCGTCTTTAAATTTAAGTTCTTGGGCTTTAAGGTTAAGGCGGTTATCTCGCTTTTTGCGAAAATGAATTATCTCGGTGGCGACAATTGTAACCAGCGACGCGCTTATTAAAATTGATAAAATGGGCGACTTAAATATTTTAAGACCCCATGCATAAAACACTAACAAAAGGGCGGCGATTATAAGAATCAAATTGGTGATTTTGCTTAATTTGGTTTGGTAATTTGTGTCCATAATTAAATTATTAACAAAAGTGGGCGATTTAGTATAATTTGGTTGAAAATTATGTAAAAAAGTGTATAATAAGTCAAGGAGAAAACTATGTTTGGGAAAAAGAAAAGAGAGTTGATCACAGCCGGGGCGGGCGACCTTAACAGTATGGTTGAACTTACGCTTTTAGACCCGCGTGCGAATGAAAAAGACGTTTTTTCGCTTTGTAATATCGCCTATAAAAACAGGTTTGTTGGCGTTGTTGTTTTTCCTATGTACGTTAAAATGGCTAAGGACTTTATATCAAAAAAACTGGACGATGCGATTAAGGTTATTGCCGCGATTGACTTTCCATTTGGCGGCGGCGAGGCGTCTTTAGTTGTTGCGGCGGCCAAAAAGGCGTTTAGTGACGGGGCAGACGAGGTTGACGTGTGCGTTAATACGGGCAAAATTAAAGACGGTAATTTTAAAGACATCAAAACGTGTTTTTCACGTATTGTTCGGGCGAGCAAGGGCAAGATTGTTAAGGCAACGATAGAGGCTAGCTTCCTTAACCGCGAAGAATTAAGTTCCCTTATGCGCTTTTTAATTAAGGCGAAAGTTGATTTTGTTATGACCAACACGGGTTTTGGTGATGGCGGCGCGACGCCTGAAATTGTTGAAACTCTTAATGCGATGGGCAAGGGCAAAGTTAAGGTTAAAGCGTCGGGCGGGGTAACCAACCGAATCATCGCAAACGACTGTGTAAGAATGGGCGCCGAACGAATTGGCACCAGTCGCGTGATTTAGGCCTTAACAGCCGTTTGCGGGTTTGTAAGAAAAAACAATTAGTAAGATAAAAACGCAAAAAGTGCGTAAAAATGTGAGAAAAGCAAGGAAAAATTGATGGAAAAATTTATAACCAAAAATAGCGAAGAAACCGCCGAATTGGCTAAAAAAATCGCAAAAAAGTGCAAAAAGGGTGATGTTTTATTGCTTTTTGGCGATTTGGGGGCGGGTAAAACCGTGTTTTCAAAGGGTTTTGTTAGTGCGTTCTCTGGCGCGCAGGTGACGTCGCCTACGTTTACCATTGTGAATACTTATGAAGGCAAAATCCCAATTTTTCACTTCGATTTGTATCGCATAAATGACGCAGATGAACTTTATATGATTGGCATTGAAGAATATCTTTATGGCGATGGTATTACCCTTGTTGAGTGGCCAGAGCGGGCGATGGAGGTTTTTCCTAAATCTGCCAAACGCGTAACTATTAAAAAACTAGACGACACACGCCGCGAGATTACGATTGAGTAGGATAGTACTGGCGAAATTACGATTAAGAACAATGGCTAAATTGAAAAAGCAAAGGAATGAATGGTATGGTTAATTTGTGTTTAGATTTGTCTGCGGGGAACCACATTGCGCTTTTGGGCGATGGTTTTGTTGATGAAAGGCTGCCACAAAAGGGCGACGTTAAAAGTGATGACTGCTTAAAAATTGTGGACGAGTTTTTAAATAGCCACGGTCTTAAAATTGGCGACGTTGATGTTATCACGGTGTGTGTTGGGCCAGGGAGTTTCACGGGGCTTAGAGTTGGCGTGACGTTAGCGAAGGGGCTAAGCGCGGTTAACCCAATTAAAATTGTGGCGGTTGATGGCTTTGCGCTTTTGAGAGGGACGGCGGCGCCCGTTTCAAAAACCGACCGTAACGTTTATATCATCAATGGGTTTGGCGATTTTTATTACGTTCAGGTTTGTGGCGAAAGTAAGTGCGTGGCGACGGCAGAGGTTATTAATTTGATTGAAGAGGCGAAACAAAAAGGCGGACGCGTTGTTACAAGCGAGTTAGCCATGAGAAAACTTGGTCTTGAAGACGTGGTTATTGCGACGCCGCAACTATTGAAGGTGGCGCGTGAACTTGAAAAGGGCGGTAATTTTGTTGACCCTGACGCACTTGAACCGCTGTATTTGCGTGCAAGCCAAGCCGAAATCGAAAGAGAGAAAAAATTGAAAGGTAATAAATAAGGAAGTAATGATGGGCAAACTAAGGATAACTAAGGCGGGGGTAGGTGATTTTGAACCTATCTTTGCACTTGAACAGGCGGTTTTTGGACTTGAAAGCAAAGACAGCTTAATGCGGGCGCTGCGCTCACCAAGTTTTGACTATTTTAAGGCCGAAATGACTGATGATGCGGCCGAGGCGGGCAATATAGTCAGTGCGGTGGCCGTTAGTGACAAGGCGGTTGGAAGTGACAATACGGCGGCTGATAATGCTAAGGCGGTTGAGGCGGGGCGTGGGCTAGTCGGCTTTATTGCTACCAACAACTTGTCGCCCGAGGGTGAGATTTTGTCAGTAGCGGTGGATGAAAAGGCGCGTAACAATGGGGTTGGCAAGGCGCTTTTATCACACGCGTTGGGGTATTTGAAAACTAAGGGCGTTGATAAGGTGTTTTTAGAAGTCTCGGTTGATAATGTGGCGGCGATTGCACTTTATCGGGGCGCGGGGTTTGAAGACTTGTATGTACGAAAAGACTATTATAATGACCACGGGCACGGCGTTGATGCGCTGATTTTGGTTAAAAATATTTAGTAGCAATAAAATTGACGCGCTTATCTTGGTTAAAAATATTTAATGACGAAAATGTAGACGCGTTGGCTTTGATTTAAATATTAAATTTTAACAATTTGTTGGCGGGGTGCATAAGAAAAAGCAGAGGGCTTTTTATGGACAACTCCGTTTTGACGTTTGGCGAAAAGGGTAACCCTGCGATTGTGTTTTTTCACGGGTGGGGCGGCGGTTTTTCGTCTTTTTTGTTTTTTGCGCAACAACTTTCAAAAAAGTATTTTTGCGTTGTTTTTGACTTTAATAAGATGATAAATTCGGCGCCACCTAAACATATGGAAGATTTTGCGCATGAGGTTAAATCTACGCTTGATGAACTTAACGTTACGTGCGCCTTTGCGGTTGGGCATTCGTTTGGCGGACGCGTAATTGCAAAAACTGCCACAATCTTTCCTGAAATTTTTAAAAAAATTGTGTTAGTTGATAGCGCGGGCTTGCCACCGCGAAGAAGTTTGTGGTATCATATAAAGGTAAGGTGGTTTAAACTTAACGTCCGCCTTGCGCGCGCGGGGCTTATTAAAACCAGTCGACTTGCGCGATTTGGCTCACGCGATTATATGGCTTTAAATAGCGTGGCTAAACAGACTTTTAAAAATGTGGTTAATGAAAACTTGACGCCGTGCTTTGCGTCTATCCGCGTGCCGACCCTAATCTTTTGGGGCGAAAAAGACCGCGAGACCCCGCCCGTTATGGCCAAAAAACTTAACAAAATAATCAAGGATAGTGGCATTGTTTGGATAAATGGCGCGGGGCATTTCAGTTATCTTGACGCGCCGCAGTTGTTTAGGGCCGCAATCTTAGAGTTTTTTAAGTAACGGTTAAACGGCCGTTGCGGGCAAATATTGCTTAGCTTAAAAACTGGCGAGCTTAAATAAATGAATGCTTGGAGGATATATGAATTTGAATTTGTTGTTGGCCGAACCTGTTAATATGCCAGCCCCTTTGGGGTTTGACAGCTGGCTTACGTTTTGGCTTGTTATCGTTATTTCGGCGGTTAATGCGGCTATGCTTTGTATGGCGGGGTACCGATTTCTGCAGGTCTTGCAGCTATCTAACTATCGGCTTAGCGGGTACGTAAGCTGGATAAAAGAAGACATGGGCGCTTATTGGGGGCGGCTTGTTATTTTGACGTTTTTAAGTTCGGCAGCGCTTTTGATAACTAACGTGCTTCTTGAGAACTTTTTCGTTTATAAAATTATGACATATTTGGGGTTGGTTTTTTATTTTCTGTTTGTTACGATTTTTGTTATAAACCAATTTAACGTGCCGAAAAAAACACCGCTGCAATACACTCACCGAATGAACAGGCTTATCGGCGTTATGTTTGTTTTGATATTTACGGCGACGCTGTTTTTGCTTAATTTTACTACCATCTACGTGCCGTTTTTTAAGTATGGCGCGGTTGGGTTCACGCCTATGCTTTTGCCGATTTTTATATTGATTGCTTATTTTATCACGTGGCCGTATGAAAAGCTAAACAACAGGCATTTTATCAAACTTGCTGAAAAAAAGTTAAGCACGCGTGACGACCTTATCCGCATTGGAATAACGGGCAGTTTTGGCAAAACCAGCGTTAAAAACATTCTTGCAACGATGCTTAGTGAAAAGTACAGCGTGTGTGCGTCGCCATACAGTTTTAACACACCGCTTGGGCTTTCAAAAACAATCAACGAAAAACTTCAAGGTTCGCACCAGGTTTTTATCGCCGAGATGGGCGCAAGGTATAAGGGTGATATTGCCGAACTTTGTGAACTTGTTAAGCCAAGTATCGGCGTTTTAACTGGCATTGGCAATCAGCATCTTGCCACGTTTAAAACCCAAGAAACCTTAAATGCAACTAAGTTTGAGTTGGTTGAGGGGACAAGCGGGGTTGTGTTTTTTAACGGTGATAAAGAGAGTATGAAGCCGCTTATTGACAAAACGAATAAGACCAAATTTGTTTCAAATATAACGGCGACGGACGGGCTTATTCACATCGAAAACCTTAAAACCACGCTTAAAGGAAGCGAGTTTGACCTTGTTACCACCACGGGACGGGTGCATGCTAAAACGCAACTTCTTGGCAAGCACAATGTTTCAAATATCCTTTTGTGCGCCTTTGTTGCGTTTCACCTTGGGCTTACGCTTGATGAGATTGCCCACGCGATAGCTAAGCTTACGCCGGTCAGCCACCGACTTGCGCTTATGCCATCGGCCAATTCACTTATTGTTATTGATGATGCATATAATGGAAGTGTTGAGGGGGCAAGGGCTGCTCTTGACGTTTTGGGTGAGTTTGAAGGCAAAAAGTTTGTTATAACCCCCGGTCTTGTTGAGCTTGGAAGCGAGCAGTTTAATTCTAACTTTGAGTTTGGGCGCGACCTAGCGCGCGTGGCTGACTTTGTTATAATCAATGGCATAACCAACTTTGACGCGATTTCAAGCGGGCTTGTGTTTGCTGGGTTTGACCCTGACAAAATCTTGCGTGCGGGCAGCACTAAGCAGGCTGTTGAGGTTATGAGTAAGTATTCAACAGCGGGGGATGTGGTTTTGTTTGAAAACGATTTGCCAGACAACTTTGCCTAAAAAGGAGGGCTATGGAAACAATCGGTTTTATTTTTGGCGGAAAGTCGGCCGAGCATGAGGTTTCGGTTATAACCGCAATGCAGATAATTTCAGCTTACACTAAGGAAGAATGTAACGTTCTTCCTATTTTTTTGGATAAAAGCAATAATTGGTTTGTTTTTGACGCAAAAAAGGTTGCTTTAAGTGACTTCGCGCGCGAGAAACTTGACGCTAAAATCTTTACGCCGGTGCGACTTGATAAAGGTGAAAAGTGCTTGATTTTACAGCGAGGGAAAAGGGCTGAAAAGATTAAGCTTGACGCGTGCGTTAACCTGTGCCACGGTGGGCTTGGCGAAAATGGGCAACTTGTTGGCGAGTTTGAGGCGTGCGGCATCCCCATCTCATCGGGCGACAGCATCGGGCTTGGTGTGGCGTTTGATAAGGTACTTAGTAAGTTTTTATGCGCGGCGGATGGCATACCCGTTTTGCCTTGCGTTTGGTTTTTTAAAGACGAGTGGGAGAATGCGCCAACCAAGATTATAGGTGAACTTAATCGTATGAAATTTCCGCTTATCGTCAAACCCGCGCGTCAGGGAAGTTCGATTGGGATAAGTCGCGTAAACAACGCTACTGAACTGGTTTCGGCCGTGCGCGTTGCTTTTGAGTTTGATAATAAGGTTTTGGTTGAACACGCTATTGAGAACGCGCGCGAGTTTAACTGCTCAGCGCTTGGAATGGCGGGCGACGATGTGATGATAAGCGACGTTGACGAGCCGATAAAAAAACACCAATTTTTGTCTTTTGAAGACAAATACATTGGCGATGTGAAAGGTGCAAGTATTTCAAAATTCTGCGACACAAAGGATGCAGATGGCGCAAAAGGTGGCGAGTTGAAGGGCGGAATTAAAGGCGGCGCGCTGTCAGCAAGCGGTGGGCGAACCTACTTAAAAGACGCGAAACTGGCCAAAAAGGTAAGAGAACTTACGGCGCAGGCGTTTAGGCTGCACGGGCTTAGGGGGGTGTGTCGCGTTGATTTTTTGTTTGACCCAAAGCGTAAGAAACTATATCTTAATGAAATCAACACCATACCAGGGTCGCTGGCATTTTATTTTTGGACGCGCGCAGGGATGAACACAATCGCATTTGTTGATCACCTTATCAAAATCGCAAAAACCGCAAACGCAAGAAAGGCCGAACTGAAAGACGAATATATAACGAAACTGCTTAAATAGGCATTTGGAAATTAAAGTTGAAAGTTTAAATGCGGATGAAAATTGTTATGCTACAAACTATCACATTAGGCCAACTCCGCCCCCTTGGGGGAGGGTCGTTTCGCAAGCCGTAGAGGCGCAGCGGGACAGAGGGGGTCTAAGTCCTATATAAAAAAGATACATTACGTTAGTTTATATTTACTAACATAATGTATCTTCTTTTTTTAAGTTGATTTTATACCCCCTCCGAGTTGCGTCGCTCTACGCTCCTCAACCCAATCCTCCCCCAAGGGGGCGGAGGCTTCGCTGTTAATGTTTGATTATTCCTCTAACAAGGGGTATTGCCACGCTACGCTCGCAATGACAGCAATATTACAACTTTCAACTTTAACTTTTAGTGCTGGGTTAGTTTTGCGAGGGTGTGGTTGACTTTTAAAAGGGCGGTTTTTATAATGGCGTCTTGCGTTGCGCTTGCACCGATTAAAAGCGACTGAATTTTTTGCATTTCGGCGGCGGTAAGATAGTTGCTTTCAAGGTCAAAATCGGGGGAAATCTCAATTCCTCCGTTTTTTCCTTGCGTGCAAAAAATGGGCAGCCCTGCGGCGCTGATTTGCTCAACATAACGATAAATGGTTTTAACCGACACCTCAAACTTGCGCGCGAGTTGGACGCTTGTACACTTTTTCTTTTCAACAAGGGTTAAAATTATCCCGAATATTACAAAATTGTTCATAGCCATAATTATATGCATATGCGCAAAAAAAGCAAACAAAAACAAACATATGTTTATAAATTGTGCAAGTTGTACATAAATTTAGGTCAAAAAGGCAAGCAGTTTCTTATAAAAACACAAATAAAAGAGTTGGTTAAATTATTTGCAAATTTTTTTATAATTTTGTATACTTTAAGCAAAGGGAAGATATATGTTTGGGAAAATTAACGAAAAGGCAAAAAATCAAGCGTATTTAAAAGAGATCAGCGAGCGAAACAAACAGGTTGCGCTTGAAAGGGCGGCGCGTCCGCAGCTTAGTGGTCGTGACGCGGTTATTGAGGGCAGCAAGGAGGTCAAGATTCAGTCTAAGGCGCATCCAAGAGCTATCATTAATAACCACATCGCCGATATGAAATATTACAGTGATTGGCGCGAGAGGTTGTTGGGCGCACGCAAGCCGCAACTTAGCGCAAGCGAAAGCGGGTCTCAGGGGTCTCGCTTTGATTTTAATGATAACCGATTTGGCTCAGCTGAGCGTGACGACGTTGCTATCGGGCGCGAACGCGGGATGGATATGGACGAAAAGACGGTTGAGCCTAAATTTAGGCCATCAACCAAGTCTATTTTTGATAGGCAATATCCCGAAGATACGGGCAGCGACGTTGATGACGATTTAAAGTTTTTAGACGACTTTTTTGCTAGGCGCGAACGCGCAGTAACCCCCACCCGCGAAGAAAAGATAGAAAATCGCTTGGTTACCGATACGCCAAAATCGTTTATTAACCGAAAACTTATAAAGCGAACGACAGATGCGCGTGACGACGAGGCCGCACCAGCAACTAACACCAACGCCGCGTTAGAGGATAGACAAGGCGCCGCGTTTGATGAAAAAGAGACTCAAGGTGACGCGTTTGGTATTGACGATTTTGAGCAGTCAATTTTGCCAACGCATACATATGATGAAATAGTAGATGTTGCGCAAGAGGTTAATCACGGCGCGGGGCTTGCCGAAAAGAAAAAGGCGAAAAATAAGCCAAGTGCGCCACGTAAAAAGAAGAAAAAATTTGATGCCGACATCATTGGTGCGTCAGGTTTTTTCACGTTTAGATAAACGTAAACTGTTGGGCTTAAATAAGAGATGGAAAAATGCAAAAATCAGTACGCAAAAATATAAATATTAATATACATAATCAGGCACTGCTATGAAATTTTTGAACAAACTTAAAGAGGTTACGCTTTCACTTTTGCCCGTTGTGGCAATTTGTTTGTTTGTACATTTTTTCATCAGTCCGTTTGAAACGCGCGTGATAGTCAACTTCATTATCGCGGTGGGTATTATTATCGTTGGTGAGGCACTGTTTTTCTTAGGCGTTGACGCGGCGATTATCCCGATGGGCGAGATTGTTGGTAACTCGTCTAACAAGGGGTCAAAGTTTTTTGTGCTGGTTATTTTCGGGTTTGTTTTTGGCCTTTTTGCAACGATAGCGGAGCCTGATGTGTCCGTTTTGGCGGGGCAGGCGGTTGGGATCGGCGTTGGTATCGGGCGGCTTACGTTCATTTTTCTTATCGGCGCGGGGGTTGGCGTGTGCGTTGCGCTGGCGCTTATGAGAATTGCAACAGGGGTTCCGTTTAAGGCGGTTTTGGCCACGATTTGCGTAACCATTTTGGTTTTGTGTATGTTTGTTCCTAACTCGTTAGTTGCGCTTAGTTTTGACGCGGGCGGGGCGACGACGGGTATTATAACATCACCATTTTTAATAGCGATTGCGTCGGGCATATCAACCAAAAAAAGCAAGCGCGGCGAAGATAACTCGTTTGGCGTTATTGGTATTGCCTCTCTTGGGCCAGTGCTAGCGCTTTTGTTGTATTTTTTGATTAAGCGCACTGCGGGCGTTGTGGGCGGCGCGGCTGCGGAAGCAACTTCAACCATCGGCCAGATTATTGGAGGTCAACTTGAAGCCACAAGTCTTAGCATTTTGCCACTTATGCTGTTTTTCTTTATCTATGAGTTAATTTTTGTTAAACTACCTAAAAAGAAGGTGGGCGCACTGTTGTTTGGTGGGCTTGTTACCTTTGTTGGGTTGTTTATGTTTTTGTTTGCTATTGAGTTTGGCTTCATTGAGATGGGCAGGGCGCTGGGCACGTTTTTGTCTACCAAATCGGCGGCGATTGTTATAATTTTTAGCGTTGTTTTGGGTTTTATTATTACCTTTACAGAACCGGCGGTTATGATTTTGGGGCGCCAAATAGAAGACGTTACGGGCGGGCATATCAAGGCCAAAACCGTTTTGATTTCAATTGCGATTTCGATGGCGTTAGCAGTGGGGCTTAGCGCGCTTAGGATTGTTTTTAACATCAATTTTGTTTATATCGTTGCGGCGGGGTATGCTGTTGCACTTATTCTTATGCTGTTTTCAAGCAGTTCGTTTACGGCCATCGGGTTTGACTCGGGCGGCGTTGCAAGCGGGCCAATAACGGCGGCGTTTATCTTGCCTCTTATGCTGGGGCTGGCTGATGGTGCCGAGGGGTTTGGCGTTATTGCGCTGGTTGGGCTTATGCCAATTATTGTGCTTCAAGTTTTGGGTATTGTTTATCAAGTTCAGCTTAAATCTATCGCACGTAAAAGACAGAAACAAGCGCTTAGAATTGCGTATGAGATGGAGATGCTTAGTAACATTGACGCGTTAAAGAAAGAAAGTTTGCGCGCTAGGCGAAAAAAGGAGAAACAAGGTGAAACAGATTAAAGAAAAGCGCTTTAAACTGCGCGATGTTGACGGCCTTAAAATGTGCGTGTTTATCGTCAAACGCAGCAAGGAAGACGAGATAAAAAAAGACCTTTTGACGCTTGGCGGAAAGGTTTTATCAGTGTGCCCAGGGGTGGGCGTGTCGCACTCATCCATGTTTGAAGCGGTAAGCAGGACGGGCGACCCATGTGTGGTTATTTTTGCGGCGGTAAGGCGAGAAGACGCGCGAAACATTATTGCGCAGATAAGCCTTAAAAACGAGATTTTTTTGAACGGTAACGGGCGCGCATTTGATGTTGACATAAGCGGATATCTTGGCGCAAAAGCGTTGTTTTTATAGGAGGACGGTATGGAAATCTTTGACGAAATTTTTGATAAAAACGATTATAAACTTGTTATTGCTGTTGTGGCGCGCGGGTACTCGGGCGAGGTTATTAATATGGCTAAGGCGGCGGGCGCAAGCGGGGCAGTTGTGTTGTCGGGAACGGGCGCGGGCGAAAGTCAGCATACCTTTTTTGGCCTTACCGTTAATCCAGAAAACGAGGTCATTTTAATCGTGACCCCTCTTGACATTGTTGTTGACGTTATGGAAAATATCTATCGCGCCGTTGACTTTAAAAGCCGCGCAAGAGGGCTTGTTTTTGCCCTGCCTATTGACGACGTAACGGGTATGAGCCACGCGAAAGTTGAGGAAGAATAGAACCACGAGGCGGTGAGTGTAAATATGTTTACGCGAGTGTAAAAACAATAATATTGAAAATAAGCATCCGCATTTCAACTTTAAACTTTCAACTTTCAACTTTATTTCTTACCATCGCTGGCGGAGAAGATGGCTTTGGCGATAAGAGCGGTGCCGTTTTTAAGGCCGCTTTTTTTAAGCGCGTTTTTAAGGCTTGATGCGTCTTTAAGCGTTTCGTTTACGGCCGAGATAAGACTTGCCCGCGTAAGGTCTTGCTGAGAGAGGACGTGCGCGTAACCGCACTGTTTAAAATACTCGGCGTTTTCAATCTGGTCGCCCCGACTGGCGCCTTTTGGCAAGGGGATAAGAAGCATCGGCTTGTTGGCAAAGGCCAGTTCAAAGATGGTGTTAGACCCCGCGCGGCTTATAACCACGTCGGCGGCAGCTATCAGTTCGGGCATATTTGACGCGAACTCTATTTGGCGATAGTGCGCGTTTTTGATGGCATTTGCGTTGCCTTTGCCCGTTACGTGCACCACGTAAAATGACTTGGTAAGCGCATCTAAGCTTTCGCGTACGGCCGAATTAATGGCGGCGGCACCCAGCGAGCCACCCGTCACCAGCAGCACTTTTTTATCCGCGGGGAGGTGTAATTTATGTTTGGCTGCGGCCTGAGTTGGCAGGTTTTCAAACTCTTTTTGAAGAGGGGAACCTGTAAAAACGCCCTTGTTTTTAAAGGGTTTGGCGGTTTTTTCAAAGGTGGTGCAGACAGTTGTGGCATAGCGCGAACCTATCTTATTAGCAAGCCCCATAGACAGGTCGCTTTCGTGGCAAACGATAGGAATTTTAAGGCTTTTTGCGGCTAAAATAACGGGCACAGACACGAACCCACCCTTAGAAAAAACCACATTAGGACGCAATTTTTTAAGTATCTTTTTAGCCTGCTTGACTGCGCGCAAAAGTTTGAACGGAAGGGCAAGGTTAACAAGAATCTTTCCGCGCACTAATTTTACGGCGCTTATACCATAAAAGGTGGCGGACGTTTTTGTTTTTATAAGTTTTTCTTCAATAGAGTTGTTTGACCCGATGTAACAGATGTTTAAAAAGTGTTTTTTAAGGGTGGGGTACAGAGCAAGGTTGCCCGTAACGTGCCCGGCGGTGCCCCCGCCAGTTAAAACGATAGTGCTTTTCATAAAAATCTCCTTATCTTAGTTTATGACAAGTTAATAAAAAAAATAAGTGCGCGCGCAATGCAAGAAAAAATAAGGGCTTGACGTGTTTTTTGTTTGCGTGTAAGACAAAAAAATGATATAATAAAGAAAAATTTAAACAAAAGGACGATTATGGCAAACAAAAGTTATGACGCAAAAGACATACAGGTTTTAGAGGGGCTAGACGCAGTTAGGCTGCGCCCAGGTATGTATATAGGAACAACGGGGCAAAAGGGGCTTCATCATCTTTTGTGGGAAATTGTTGACAATGCGATTGACGAGGCGGCCAACGGGTATTGTGACCGCGTTATCGTTACGCTTAACGATGATGGAAGTTTGACGGTTGAAGATAACGGCCGTGGAATTCCGGTTGACATTCATCCAACCCTTAAAATAAGCGCGGTTGAGGTTGTTTATACCAAACTGCACGCGGGCGGTAAGTTTAATAATGAAAACTATGCCTTTTCAGGCGGGTTGCACGGCGTTGGTGCGTCGGTTGTTAACGCGCTTTCAAAGTGGCTTGAAGTTGAGGTGTGTCGCGGGGGCAAAAAGTACGAAATGCGTTTTGAAACCATCACAAAAAATGGCAAAACGCACGGCGGAGTGCCTATGGCGCCGCTGGCGGAGGTTGGGAAGGCGATAAAAAGCGGAACCAAGGTCACATTTATGCCTGATGACTCGATTTTTGAAACGGTTGAGTTTGATTTTGACGTGGTTTCTAAGCGCCTGCGCGAACTTGCATTTTTAAACAAGGGGCTTGAAATAGTTTTGATTGACAATCGAAAACTTGAAGGCGCCAGCGAAAGGGTAGTAACGTATAAATACGAGGGTGGTATTGCCGATTTTGCTAAGTTTATGAACGAGGGCAAAAACGTGCTGTATGACACGCCGATTGTTATCGATACAGAGAAAAATGGCATCAAAGTTTCAGTTGCTATTCAGCATACTGACGCGTATACTGACAATATTTTCAGTTATGTTAACAACATCCCAACAAGTGAGGGTGGCACGCACGAGGCGGGGCTTAGAAGCGGCCTTACTAAGGTTTTAAATGACCTTGCGCGCAAAAATGGTACGCTAAAAGACAAAGACGCGAACTTTATTGGCGATGACTTTAAAGAGGGGCTTACGGCCGTTTTGCTTGTTAAGATGAAAAGCGTTCAGTTTGAGGGGCAAACTAAAACCAAACTTGGCAACCCAGAGGCCAAGCCTGCGGTTGAGGCAGCGGTTATTGACGGGCTTAATGACTATTTCAAAGAGAAAAAGACGGCCAAAGTTTTAAATCTGATTTTAGACAAGGCGGTGGGTGCGTGTAAGGTAAGAGAAGCCGCGCGAAAAGCCAAAGAAATAACAAGACAAAAAAATGCGCTTGACGGAGCAAGTTTGGTTGGAAAGCTTGCAAGTTGCACGGGCAAAAACGCCGAAAATAACGAGTTGTTTATCGTTGAGGGTAAGTCGGCAGGTGGTACGGCTAAACAAGCGCGTGACAGATATTTTCAAGCGATTTTGCCACTAAGAGGCAAACCACTTAATGCTGAGAAAAAGCGTATTGACCAAGTTTTATTAAACGAAGAAATACGCACGATTATAACGGCGCTTGGCGCGGGGATTGGCGAAGACTTTAACCTTGACGACTTAAAGTATCACAAGGTTATAATCCTTGCCGATGCAGACCAAGATGGTGCGCATATTCGCGCAATACTTTTAACATTTTTCTATCGTTATATGCGCGAGTTGGTTACCGAAGGGCATGTGTATATCGGTATGCCGCCGCTTTATAAGGTGTATAAAAAAGACGTTGAAGAGTATGTTTACAGCGACAATGAGTTGCCAGACGCTATCGCGCGAATTGGCAAGGGGTACAGCATTCAGCGATACAAAGGGCTAGGGGAAATGAGCAATGACCAACTTTGGGATACAACGATGAACCCTAAGGCGAGATCCCTTATTCGCGTGTCTATTGACGACGTGGCTGAAGCTGAAAAGATGATAACCATCTTGATGGGCGACGATATTGAGTCAAGAAAACAATACATCAGCGAGAATGCTGACTTTAACAAAAAAGACGATTTTAAACCAGTAACGAAATAATAGACAGCTTTTAAACCGCAAACTTAATTGCAAAACGAATTTAATCTTTAACGCAAAACTAAGGAGATATTATGAGCGAATTTGACAAAAACGATGGGCTTGAAAAGGTTAATCTTGAAAGGGTTAATATTGAGGCCGAAAGCCAAGACGGGGCAACGAAGATTAAGCCTAAAAAGAAAGGCGTTGGCGAGGTGGTTTTGGCCAAAGACTTGTATCTTAAACCGCTTGACCAGGTAATTAATGACAGTATGATGCCATACAGTGAGCACGTTATTCTTGACCGTGCGCTGCCAAGGGTTGAAGACGGGTTAAAGCCTGTGCAGCGTCGTATTCTTTATACGCTTAATGAACTTGGCATAACTCCTGACAAGCCGCACAAAAAAAGCGCGCGTATCGTTGGTGAATGTTTGGGTAAATATCACCCGCACGGCGACACAAGCGTGTATGACGCGATGGTTAGGCTTGCGCAGGGCTTTAATATGCGCAACACCTTGATTGACGGCCATGGTAACTTTGGTTCAATCGATGGCGACGATGCGGCGGCGATGCGTTACACAGAGGCGAGAATGACCCCGCTTGCGCTTGAAATTTTGCGCGACCTTGACAAAAACACGGTTGAATGGACGCTTAACTTTGATGACTCGTTAAAAGAGCCCGTTACGCTTCCGTGCCGATTTCCTAACCTTTTGGTTAATGGCGCGAATGGTATTGCGGTTGGGCTTGCAACAAACATCCCAACGCACAACCTTGGTGAGGTGATTGACGGGTGCGTTGCATTTATTGATAACCCTAATATCACGCTTAGCGAGATGATGAAGCGAATTAAGGGGCCAGATTTTCCAACTGGTGGCTTTATTATCGCGGGCGACGATTTGGTTAAGGCCTATGAAACGGGTAAGGGCAAGATAATTTTGCGCGCTAAGGTTCACATTGAAGGGGCGGACGGCGACAAGAAAAACATCGTTATAGACGAGCTGCCTTATCAGGTTAACAAGGCGAACCTGCTTCAAAAAATTCTTGAACTTAGGGATACAAAAAAAGAGGAGCTTGCTGGCATTGCTGAAATCTGCGACGAAAGTGACAGGGCGGGTATGCGCGCGGTGGTTCGCGTTAAAAAAGACTACGATGCTAACAAAATTCTTAACTTTTTGTTTAAATACACGTCACTTGAAACCAGTTTCGGCATAAATATGGTGGCAATCGCCGAGGGGCGCCCACAGCAGATGGGGCTTTTGAAGATGATTTCGTATTACGTTGGGTATCAGCGTGAGGTGGTTTTAAGGCGGTCTAAGTTTGAGCTTGACGAGGCCAAAGAGCGCGAGCACATCTTAAAAGGCCTTGTTATTGCGGTAAGAAACATTGACGAGGTTGTTGCTATCATCAAAAAGTCGGGGTCACCAAGCGAAGCGAAAACGGCGCTTAGGATACGCTTTGACTTATCAGACAGGCAGGCTCAGGCCATTCTTGATTTAAGGCTTGCAAAACTAACCAGCCTTGAAATATACAAACTTGAAACTGAGCTTGCTGAGCTTGAAAAACGTATCGCGTGGCTGACGCAAGTGGTTGGCAGCAAAAAGATGCAGCTTGACCTTGTTAAAACCGAGATGCTTGAAATAAAAAAGAAATATAAAGACCCACGCAGGTCGGTTATAATCGGGGTGGCGGAGGAGTATGAAATTCCGTCGGCGGCGGGCGGCAGTGACAGGCCGATTGAAGAAGTGTTTGTTTCGATAAGCGAAAACGGCTTTATTAAGGGTATGACAGCGAAGTATTTTGCGGGCGCAACCAAAACGTTTGGTGAAAGAAGCAACCTTAACGAAGTTTATAAGCAAATCTTAAAAACGGCTACTGACAAGCAGATTCTGGTGTTTACTAACCTTGGCAATGCGTTTAAAATCAATGTATCAAGCATACCAGAGTGTAAGTGGAAAGAAAAGGGTGCAGCATTTAGCGACCTTGCACCGGCGAAGTCTAACGAAAAACCGGTTGCGCTGATAGAGATAACTGACCCAATGCCAGAAGGGTTTATGTTATTCTTCACAAAACAAGGTATGATTAAAAAGACGGCGTACAGCGAATACACCTTGCAAAAATCGGCATATCAGGCAATTAAACTTAAAGACGGTGACGAACTTGTTTCAATCGAACCTGACGCGGGGGATAAAGACACAACGATTGTTTGCGTAACCAAATTTGGTATGGTGTTAAACGCGCTTAAAAATGACATCCCAGAGCAAGGGCGTGTTGCAGGCGGCGTTAAAGGCATAATGATGGCTGATGACGATGAGCTTGTTTTGATAAGTCAAATCAAAAAGGGCGTAAATCTTATCGCAATAACGGATAAGGCGTATGCTAAGCGCGTAAACATTTGTGAGATTGACCCGATGGCCAGATACAGAAAGGGCGTTAAACTTTATGAACTTAAACCTAACACAACGGGGTCGGCGATTGTTGGCGCGTTTGTTGAAACAGACCGCGCGGAGATAGTTGTTGTAACAAGCGAAAACGAGTTTGAGGCGATCAACCTTGAATCTATCCCAGAAGACACGCGTGGCAGCAAGGGCAAGCGCCTTAGCCTTGATGGCATTGACCTTATTGCGGCATATTATAGGCGTTTATCTTAAAAATTTAAAAAACCTATTGAAATTTATTTAAGTGTGTGATATATTTGGTGTAACAAAGGTTTTGAGGTGAAAATATGAACAGGTTTAAGGGTAACGAAGGGCGTATTCAAAACATTGAAGATATTAAGCGTGACCTTGATAGGGCGGTTGACGAAAAGTATGCGATTATCGAGATTGCAACGGGCAATATTCGCGAAAGCAAAAAAAGGATGGAAACCGAACCGATGAGCGCTATTGAGTATAACGCGCTTAAACAAAATGTTGCGCTTAATCAAAGCATTATTGACCAAAGTCTTACAGATCTTCACGAGATTTTTAAGCGTATCGCCGAGCTTGACCAAGAGGTTGAAAATTCTAAATAATCACTAATAAATAATTTAAAGCAATCACAAACGTGGTTGCTTTTTTATGTGAAAGTTGTGGCGGATTAATGCGGGGGCTTTTATGTGTAATTTTTTGATTTTTTGCGCAATTTATGTTAATTTTAAGTTGATTTTTATAAATTGGATAAATTAAAATTATTGCGTTTTTATTTGACCGAGAGGGTTGTTTTTGTTATACTAAATATAACAAGGTGGCGGGGTATAATTCGCCCTAATGTGCCTAACACTAAACAAAACGGGAAATATGGATAAAAACGAAAGGGAAACTCTTAACGCACGCGGGGGAAAGAAGACGGGGTCTTCTTCTTTTGGCGGCGGTTTTTCAATAAATAAGTTTTTAAATAGTTTGGGCGCCGTGCCTGAGATGACGGAGCGTCAGCAAAACAATGCTTTTAAACCGCAGCGTGATGATATAGATTTAGCCTCTGACGTTAATGAATTGGATACTAATGTTGCGGAGAAAAGTGCGCCAGAATACGTTGGTGATGAAAACACTAATGCAAGAAAAGAACCTAATTCGGATGATGCTTTTGATGAGCGTGAGCGAGCGGTTATTAACAAATTTTCGGGCGTCAGGTGGATAAGAAAAAACAAAAACACCACCCCAAGTGACGGCGTAGCGGCGCAAAATGCGGCCGATATTACTAAATCAGCAGTGCCTGAAAAAGCGCAAGAGCAAGTTGAAGATATATCACGTAAAGAGGAATCTGAACCAGAAACGGCGCCAACTGAAACAAATATATACACTGAAACAGCGCAGCAGGAAATAAATACGCAGGCAGAGGCCTTGCAAAAAGAATCAATCGCGCAGACAGGGATAGCGCAGGCAGAGGCAACTCAAAATGCAGCAAATGTGCAGACCGATACAGTTAATGCGTCGGGCGCCCAAGATGACGAATTTGATGATTTTGACGCGTTTTTAAAAAGCCTTGAAAGCGAAGAGGCGGCGGTTGAGGCTAGACAAACTAACCAACCTAACTCGCCAGCGTCGGGCGCGGTAAACGGCGTTGCGGCTGCGGCGGATAATGCTGATAATGATGTAACAAGAACCGAGGATACCGCGGTGTCGGGCGCGCAGGATGTAAGTGAAAGCGCGGGCAAAGATGCAGCCATTGAAATTGCGGAGAGCAACGCTAGCGAAATGGCGGCAGGTGGCGAGACGACTAAAACCGAGGTTACGGGAGCGCAAAACGAGGGCGCTGAGGGTGGCAAAAGGCGAAAGAGCATATCTAAGCTTGACTATTTTAAATATCGCTTTTTGGATAACAGCGCAACGGGCGCCGATGGCAAGGCTAACCTTGAAAGGATGACGTCGCGGTTTGGCACGCGTAGACAAGAGACGGCCAGCACTATTACCAGCGCGCACGGAGAGGTCAACGTTAGCGCCAAAGACGACCTTTATGGCAAAGAAATCAACCTTGACTTTTCTAAAAAGGGCAACGCCAAGGTTTATCACAACACGCAGACGTTTGCGTTTGTTGCGTGTATTGCGGCGTTTATCTATGCGATTGCGGGCGTGGTTGTGTTTATGATGTTTGGCATTGTTACGCCGCCAAAGGTTGAGGTGGTAAGCGCCAAACTTAACGTCGGCGGAATTATCTATGCGCAAAAGGGCGAAACGCTTGACCTTTCAAACGTCAAAATTTTTGTTAACTACAACAACGGGCAAAAAAAGACCGTTGCGTTTGATAAATCGCTTATTCTTGAAAAGGACGCGGCGATGATTGACGACGACCTGAAAGTTGTTGGGCTAACTCAAACGGCGCCGACGGTTATCAAGGTTGCGTATGATAACAAGGTAGGCGAGATTTTGGTTTGGGGGTATGAGTGGACGGTTAACGACGTAATTCTTTCATACTTTTTAACGAAAGAAGAAACCGTGTTAAGCGATTATAGCAATGTTTGTTGCGTTGCAAAGTTCTCTAAAACCGTAGGCGCGGGAACAAGTTATGCAAAAACCATAACTAAAACCAGCACAATTGTTGATTTTGAAAATGACGTTACAAGCGCCAGCCTAAGCGGCTCTACTATAAGGTTTGAGGGCAACGTTGGCGGCTTTGGCGGTTCGTGGACAGCAGAAAGAGCAAGATAGAAAAAATTGACCTGTTTTAAGCAGGTCTTTTTTTGTGTAAATTCGCCTGCAAATTTTATACTAAAATTTTTGGCGAGCACGCTGACGCGTGGAAATCCCCAAAACCGCGCTATTTAAACATACGCATAAATATATTTACACTCACCAGCACTCCACTTCGTTGCGCCAGTGTTCGTTGTAAATATATTTACGCTTACTGCCGTCGTTACTAAAATGTCCTACTGTTAATTGTCATTGCGAGGAACGTAGTGACGTGGCAATCTCAGCAACTTTATAAAATTTTCTTTTTAATTTGATTTTATACCCCCTCTGTCTCGTGTCGCTTCGCGCTCCACTGCGACCATCCTCCCCCAAGGGGGCGGAGCCTTGTTTAACATATTTATAATCAACATAAATAGTCCGTATGCATAAATGCGGAGGGTGGGTAATACTATTTTAAAAAGCGCTTAGACAGGCAAAAACGACAAAGTTTGGCAAAAACCCAGTTTTGTTGACATTTATCAAGGGTTTTCTTGTTCGTTTAAACCTTTGCGCGCTTTATAATAAAGGAGCATTAAGTTTATGAAGATATGTAGCATCAATGTTCGGCCGCTTAGATTTGTGTGCGCGATGGGGCTTGTTATTGCAATGCTTGGGTGCTTGCTGTTTTTCTCTAAGTCGCAAACGGTGTATTTTGGGTATACGGCAAGGCTGGTTCCTATCTATTCGGTAAGCACCAAAGAGAAAAAGGTGGCGCTTAGCTTTGACGCGGCGTGGGGCGCTGACAAAACAAGCGAAATTGTTAAAATCTGTAAAGAAAACAATATCGGCGCGACGTTCTTTTTGGTTGGGTTTTGGACAGAAAAGTACCCTGATAAGGTGAAAGAAATCTATGACGCGGGCTGTTTTGACATCGGTACGCACAGCAACACGCACCCGCAGATGAGCAAACTTAGCGCGGCACAGATAAAAGGCGAACTTGAAACTTCTTGCAAACTTTTAACCGATATAACGGGGCAAAAGGTGCGCTTTTTTAGGCCTCCATATGGCGACTATAACGACCTTTTGATATCAACGGCGTCTAACCTTGGGTTGCAGACTATTCAGTGGAGCGTTGACTCGCTTGACTGGAAGGGGTTAAGCGCAAGCCAGATTCTTACGCGAATCAACACGGGCGTGCACGACGGCGCGATCATCCTTTGCCACAACAACAGTGACCACATCGTTGAGGCGTTGCCGCAGATTATATCCAACCTTCGTGAGCAAGGCTATAAAATGGTTAAAATGAGCGAGTTGGTTATGGAAAGTGACTATATTGTCGATAATAACGGGGTGCAAACAAAAAAATAATTGGAGGAAGTTATGAGCAACAATTTTGAAAAAAACAATCAAGCGACTATCGTTGGAGTAATTGACAGCGACCTTGAATTCAGTCACGCGGTTTTGGGGGAGGGGTTTTATAACTTTACGGTTAAAGTGCCACGACTTTCAAGCGAAAGTGACCTTATCCCCGTGACTATCAGCGAGCGCCTTTGCGGCGGCCTTAAAAAGGGCGATAAAGTGGCGTTTTTTGGCCAGTTTAGAAGTTATAACAAGTTGGTTGGGGGCAAAAGCAAACTTATGCTTACGCTGTTCGTTCGCGAAAGGCTTGACCCCGAAACCACAAGCAACATTAACGAAATTCGCCTGACGGGCTATATCTGTAAAGAGCCGATTTTCAGGACGACGCCGTTTGGCCGCGAGATAAGCGACCTTTTGGTGGCGGTCAATCGCGCGTATAACAAAAGCGACTATCTTCCGTGCATTGCATGGGGGAGAAACGCAAGGTTTTCGCTTAACCTTCAAGTGGGCGAAAAGATAGATATTATCGGGCGAATCCAAAGCCGTGTTTATCAAAAGCGAATTGATGAAAACACGGTTGAAAACCGCACGGCGTATGAGGTGTCAGTAGGCAGCATTGCGCTTGCAGATATGGGCGACGCGCTTGAATACGCGTCCCTTACGGGCGCACGCACCGCGGACACGGAGGATTACGCAGCCAGCAAACTGTTAAACCCGCAAGCCGCCAGCGCCACCTTTGGAACGAATGTTGTGTAGCAAGGCGAGAAAAACAGTCGAGATATCAATTGGCTGAGATTGCCACATCACTCCGTTCCTCGCAATGACAAATATCAGCAGCATATTTTAGTAATGTTAGCAAGCGTAAATGTATTTACAACGAACACTGACTGGAACGTAAGTGGAAGTTTGGTGAGTGTAAATATGTTTACGCGGGTTTGATTATATGACACAAAAAAAAGAGTACTCTTAATGGTTGAAAGAGTACTCTCGTTTTTTAGGGCTTATTAACCCCTCCGTCTTGTGTCGCTCTGCGCTCCACTGCGACCAGCCCTCCCCCTACTCGTCGCAACACGAACTTGTTTTATGCTCGACGTTGCTATCGCAAGTGCTCGCTTTACTAGCGTTCGGTTACTCCTCTTCGCCTGCAAATTTTTTAAGAAAAATTTTTGGCGAGCACGCTTGCGCGTGAGATAATGCGGTGTTGGGTTGTGTTGGTGGGACGCCTTTTTAATCGTGGTTGATTTTCTTTTTGACAAGAAGCAAGACGATTAAAAAGATGACGTTAAGGCCGACGAACACAAGGCCAATAACTTGCAAAACCGTCCACGTGTCGCGCGCGAGGTCGTCAGTTAGGATGTAGCCGGTAACAAGGTCGCCCTCGGCGGTGTTATACGTGACTTTTAAAAACTGCGCGTTAGTTTTTTGGCCGTCCTCAATTTTAACGCGAGTGTCTTTTGAAATGACGTCAAGAATTTCGCTGCTCGTTGAGGCCTGTGAATAAACGCGGGTTTCGCATCGTGTTTTCGCGTTGCCAGTTATAAGGGTTTTGGTTTTGATGATGTTGGCAATGCGTGCCATGTCTACAAAGCCCATCTGGCCGTCTTCGGTTTTAACAAGTAAGAATTTTGAGCCCGCGCCAATAAAGTTATTATTACAAACGCAAGTGGCAACATAAAGGGTGGTTACGCCCGAAAAGGTTGCGAGCTTGGTGTTGACGGCGTCAAGAGACGTGCTTGGAAGGCTAAAAATGCTTGTGTTTGAAAAGACTTTGATAACAGTTTTAGAGTAAGTTGATGCGTCAAGCGGGGTTAACGTAGCGGTTTTGATAAATCCATAGTGGTTGCCCGTTTCGTTAGTGTAAAGGCAATAGGTAAACTCGTCAAACGCCGCGCTGCCGATTTTTATGGTCGCGATTTTTACCACGTGAGCGCCCGCAGGCACCGTTACGTCAGGCTCGCGAACGAAAGGTGAGGCAAACATTAAAGTGCCGTTTTCGGCCTTAAAATAGCCCAAATCGGTGATAGGAAGGTTGGTTTTTGTAAGCTCGTCGTTTTTAATACGCGTGACGAACTCTAATGACGTGGCCGCGTTGGTTAACTTAACCTCGATTACCTGTTGGTTGCCAGCGTCGGCTAGAAATGCGTCAGTGTCGCTGCCGCCAAGGCGGATATTTGCGCTTGTTTCGCGCAAGATTTCCTGTGTTAAAGTTGGGGCAGTTGCCAAGCCGCTAAACAAAAGTGATTTTTTTGTGCCGATTATGGCAAGGTAGGTGTTTTCGTCTTGGGTTAGCCCGCGGATGCCCACAATTTCGTTGTCCGCAGTTACGCTTGACTTAACCTGCAAAATCTCGGCGCTTGAATAAGCGTGAGATTGTATTTGAGGGTTAAATTCAACGTAATACGCCGAAGTTTTTGTGGCCGCGATTAAGTTTAAGCGCCCAGCCGTTTCGCTTGAAAGAAGGGCAAAATCTTGCACTTTTTCGCTTAAATCAAATTGGTGAGATTTGTCTATCGTAACGCGAGAACTTGAAAATGCCCATTGCGTGCCGTCTAAGATGACGTTAAGCACCTCAAATGAAGAGCCGTCGGCTTCATTAAACTTTGACACAACAATGGTTTTCTTTTGCGCGTCAATCTCTTTAACCTTAAAGTCAAGTGCGCCTTTAAGCGTTGTGTTTAACGGTGTTGTTGACGCCGATGAAAAACTTGCAACTTGGGTTAGGGTAGACGCGTCAAAAGCGGTCAATTTTTCGTCATCAGCCGCGTTGGTTAAAACAAACAACAAGTCGCCCGAGGCCGCGATTTGACAAACAGAATTAAGAGCAAGCTTATTGCTTGTTTCTCTAAGTGCGTTGGTTAGTTTGCTGTACGCGCGAATTTCGCCAAGATAGTCGTCATAGATGAAAATGCAGGTGTCGTTGCTTGAAACGAACTTAGGCGAATAGATAAGGTCAAGGCTTTCGCTTGAAACAAGTTCGCCCGTTTCGCCCACCGCCCGGGCAGCGCTTTTGTTAGCGCCACCCGAAAGTGTAAGCGAGAAACACAACAGAACAAAACTTATTAAACTTAAAATTTTTCTAAATCGTGTTTTCATAATTTCTCCTAAGGTTTCATTTTTAGCATTTGCGTCCACTCGTATTGAGCGGATACTTGGGCAATAAGACTTGACCCAACCGCAATTATTGCGCCAGTGCCAAGGCCAACAGCAGAGGCGATGGCGGCTATCTTTCCAACAGCGGCCAGTTTTCCAAGAAGTGGCGCAAGAGGCGGACATTTAGCAACGATAGCAACCACGGCGATAACTCCAAGCGCAACCAAAGCGCCTTTCATTATGTCGCCCGCAACTTCTGCCCACTCGCCAGTTGGAACGTTGCCTTGCCAGAACGGAAGCACCATCGCGGCAATTTGTTTTTGAGTATTGATTGTAATATTGCTTACAATGGCGCCGCCGTTAAGGTCAACAATGTTTCTGCCCATTGGCGCAACAAGGCCAACAAGGTCAGTAACAAACGTGCCTTGGAACATGGTGCCGCAAGTAAAGATTGATGAAAGGAAGTTGCTAAGTTTTTGCCAGTTGTTTGGCGTTTGTTCGTTGGTTTCTTGATCGAATGAAAGAGTGTCACTGTTAGAATAGGTAAGGGTAAGCGCGCCAAGTTTTTCAATATGCTCATAGCCAAGACTAGCTTCATTATAGTATAGATATGGCCTTATTGCCTTTTTAACGCTGCCGTTTTTGTTAAACGTAAGATTCTGTTGCTCTTGGAACTTGGCGGCCAGCTCAACGTGCGTAACAGCGCAGTCTCCACTGTTAAGATAGAACGACGTAAAGTTTTCGCTTGTTACAGGCTGATAGAAGTCGCCATCAGGGCAAACAAGCGCTTCACAATCATTAGCAATCTGGGTGTAAAGGTCAACAGCGCGCGTGTTGTTTTCAATCAACTCGTCAACCAAAGCCGTTGCCGATTTTGACACATACGTGCCCGTGAACCAGCCAAATACGTCAATCACGCGAATTTTAAGCATTTTTGAAAGGTCAAAGGTTGGCTCAACGCTTGTGTAATTTCTTAAAATATTATTGATAGTTTGGATAAAGTCTTGATAGTTAGCAATCCCCGCGCTTTCAATCTCGCTTGAATACTCGCGAAGCATTGCGTCATAACTTATTCCCGTGCCTAGATAGAACTCAAACAATCCGCGCCCGTTAAGATTAGATTTTTCGGTGATGTTTTTAAAGGTGTCTGTCTTTGCAAAAGTTTGAAGAATTTCAAGCATAGTGGTGATTTGTTGCATTGCTATTGTGTTTTTGGTTTGACCCATTATTGCAAGAGCGTCGGTAAGCTTGTCGATAACAAACGCGCCGTTTTCAAGTACGTAAATCGTGTAACTTGAAAGGTTGTTTTGAATGTAACTGATGTTTTTGTTTGACCCGCGCGACGTCATTATAATCGACTTGCCCGATGTGTCAGACACTTTTGCTACAAGCTTAGTTGCCTCGCGCGCGTATAAAAGTTTAAGCGTAAAGTTACAGTCAGAGAATTTAAACGTTGGGTCAGTTAAAAGCTTGCTGCTAGCAAACGCGCGGTTATAGAAGCCCGAAATCAAGCTGATATCGCGGTTAGCGTTTCTGTCATACATCGAAATGTCGTCAAGACCATTGGCTTCAAGCAAGGCTTGCAGTTTTTTGATGTAATCGCTGTCGTCAAAGGTAAACGGCGTTATGGTTGTATCACGCTTTGTGTTGCCCGCAAGGTCAGTGTAGGTTGGGTTAGACAGTTTAACCTTAACGGTAGGGAAGCCCGACTTAGGCAAAGCACTAACAATATAATTTATGCGCCAGTTAGCAATGGTTTTTTGCGCTTCGGTTAAGTTTTCAGCATTGATTACCTCGCCGCCAATATTTGCGCTTACAACGATCATTGTGCCATCAGCGCCGCGCTCTATGTTTAAGATGTCGCCATCGCTGTTGATTGGGTAGGCCGTTGGCTTTAAGTCGTTAATATCAAGATATTTTTTGTTGTTAAGCGAGATTTGAATCAGCCCGCGTTTGATGGTTGTTTGAGGGCCGTTGATTGTGTTGGTTTCAAAATAATAGCCATAATTGCTTGGTACCGACGAGTTAAACAGCGTTATGTTGGTTTCGCGATAGAAGTTAGACGAGTTTAATGTAATCGGTTGCATAATGGCGTTGCCCTCATCGTCAATCTTGCCCGTTGAATAACTGTTAGGAATGATTTCAATCTTGTCTTTGGTGCGGTCTTCAAACTTGCGATAAACGTATTCGCCCGTTTTATATTTAAGGTAATATTTGATAACTGGCTCGCCGTTTGCGTCAATGATAGGGTTGCCACTTTCGTCTGTTACGGCTTCTGGGATAAGCGACCTTTCAACGCTAATTAGGCTTGATTTAACGCGCTGGAAGGATGAAAGCCTGTTGCCGTTTTCGTCAAACATTGTTTCGATAAAGCGGGTAACTTTATCTTCGCCCTCAGTGTCTATAATTGAAACAAACGAAGTTTGGTTAACTTGGTCACGATTAATGTCAGTAGCAACGTCAACCTCTTCGATTTCAAAGCTTATAACATAACTCATAGGTGCAAAGTATGCGCCAACAACAACTTTATCATTTACTGGATAAACGTAGAGGTTGTTTCGCGCGTTTTCAGGGTTAACTAAGAATAATTGAGTTTTGCCTTGCTCACTGCGGTCAAACCTTAACTTGTCTATCTTTGAATCAGCATAGATGGCCTTGATTTCGTCAATCGTTTTTGGCTCATTGCCGCCGTCGGTGTAGAAGATTTCGTCAGTATAATTGTCGCTTGCCCAGCCGATAAACTGGCTGAACGGATAGGTTTTGGTTGAGATTATCGCTGGCTCGCCGTCTGCTACGATTGTGATGGTTGAGGTTGAAAGGCGGCCGCTTGACGAAGTTGGGTCATTATCCAAATCAACGCCTGCAAGACGTTGTCCTTCAAGCACTGACTTATCATTGCTGTTTTTAGCAAGTAGGTCGTTATAGGTTTTTTGAAGGTTTTCAGTTAGGTTTTTAAGGCGAACTTCAACCTGAATAAGAGCTTTTTCATAAAGTGCAACAACTTGCATATCGCCAGCAACAACGCTGTCAAGAGTGTAGGTGCGGGTGCCTTCGTCATACTTAATTAATTGAAGGTCATTGCTTACACCATAAAGATACGGAACAATCTTATAGCTGATGTAAGAATTTTCTTCTTCAAGTTTTTTGCCCTCTGTAAACGGATTAATTGTGCTTGTAGAGGCGCTGTTTACTATAACAAAGCCTTTAAAGAACCAGTTGCTGTTGGTTGATTTTGCACTAAGCGTAACAGTTGAACCAACGCGAACGTAGTCTTGACTGATAAAGTTAAGCGATTGATTTTCACCATTAATTTTTTGTGTAAAGGCCTTAGCGTTTTGCGTTGTGGTTACAGATGAACTGTCACTATATTTATCAGTGATCGTTGAACTGATGCCCATTTCAAGTTGGTTAAACCTTGAAATAAGGTTAGTTATGTCTTTTTTGGTGGCAGACTTATCCGCAAGTAGAGCGGTAAGCTCATCATAAAGCGATTTAAAGCGGTTAACCACATAGCCCGTGCGGTTGCTTAAACTGTTAAGTGTTGGGGTGGTGTAGCCCGCCGTTAACGTGATGTTGCCAAGTTGCTCAGTTATAAACTTTAAGCCGTTTTCAGTGAAGTTGCCATCGTCGGCTGAAATCTGGTCATCAGGCTTGTTTGTTTGCCTTGAAGAGATGATTGCTTGGATGGTTTCTTCGTCTTCGTCAAGCGCGTTTTGGTCTTTAAAGTAATAATAAGTTAGGTTAGTTGACGTTGTCTCACCTGGCTTATTATTTCTAATTAAGTTGTTGTTTCTGTCAAGGATGTCAAGAACGGTTGACGTGTTAGACTTAAACACAAAACTTGTTTCGGTGTTAGGCGTTAGCGCGTCAATACCAAACGTGGTGCCGCTTGACGTGTTAGGGCTAAGTATACCATTGGCAATAGAACTTAATGCGTCAGAGGCTGAAATTGCGGCGTTAATGTATTTGCGGTTAAAACTGAATATGCCAGCATAGTCAGCAACAAATGACATATTTTGTTTTGCAATATATGTGTAAGTTGAAACGCTGTCAACATCGCCGCCAAAGCTTACAAGCGCCGAAACGTCGCCGAAGTTTTTATCGCGTGTTATCGTTTTCCAGTCGGTTAGTGTTACGCCGGTGACCCCAGTATCTGCCAGGCGATACGTAAAGCCGCCCGCGCCGTAGCCCTCGTAAACAAGTGCGTCATAAAGATATTCGCCATCAGAAACTTTGGTAACAAGAGGCAAGGTTGAATAGCCAATCGTGTTAAATGGCAAGTTTCTAGTTGGCGCGTCGATGGTAACAACGTCGCCTTCTTCAACCCAAATCTGGATAAAGATTTGTGAAAGCGGGTCACTTGCGTTTGATGCGTGGCCTTTTCCACTTGTTTGTATTTCTTCAAGTTCAAGGCCGTTAACGCGAATTGTAAGGGTAATGTCATTAACCTTGTCATTGTTGTCAGCAAGCAGAGCATAGATAAACTGAACGCTAAACATTTGCGTTGCGTTAAGGTTAAGCGCCTGATTTTGATAGAATTCGCTTAAATTAACGGTGGCAAATGGGTTGTTGCTTCCGCCTTTAACGTACGTGTATCCTGACAAGATGTTGCCGTTGCCGCCCGTAAAGTTTTTAAACTTATACATTATGTCCGTGCCGCTTGCGTCAACGCCCAACGCCTGATAAGGCTTGCCCGCACTTGATTGGGTAAAGCGCGCATCGCTAATATAGAACGCATCTTCTTTTTCAACCGACGCGATTGAATAGGTGATTGTTATGTATGTTTTTGTGTCAATCGTTTCAGTTTGAACGCAAGCGCGGCGAACAGAGCCGTCTTTGGTGGTAAGGTCAAACGTTTTGTTAGCGTCAGCAAGGATATTAAGTACGCTGTTAGTGTGGTCTTTATCTTTGCCAAGATAGATATTGCTGTTGTTATCCGAAAGGTCATAGTTCATCGAAACGATAATCTTTCTAACCTCTTCGTTAAACTTTGCATAAACCTCAGTAACGTCTTCATAAGCATTTGGGTTAAACGCGCCGTTTTTGGTTATAAGCGCGCCCGTTTTGGCGTTATACCAGCCCTCAAAAATCCAATAGCCGTTGCCCTTTGCGTTTAAAACAAGGTTGTCGTTAGCAAAGTATTCAAGGTTTTTGATTGTGAAAGCATCAGCCAAAAAGTCAGTAGTTTCAACATCATCGCTTGACCCATTCACTGATTTTAATGCGGTTTTTGTTATAAGCAGGCCAAGGGTAGGGGTATTAAATTTTGACTTATAATTATCTATGCCAGCGCCGTTTAAGCGGGTTTTGCCCTCGCTGTCAAACAAACCAAATGAAATGTCGACCTTTTTCTTTTCGTTAAAGGTTGCGATAATCGTAAAGTTGTTGTTAGATTTAAACACCTCTGAGAACTTGTCGCCATTATCAGGAAGAACGGTGTTGTTGTAATAAAAGCCTAAGAATTTGTCTTGGATTTTGTCTTGATTTTCTGGGTTAGTGTCATAGCCAAGTTCGCCTTCGCTGTCAGGCAAAAGCTTTTGAATAGTAGAACCAACAAGATAATAATAATGGGTTGGAATTAAAGTTCTTGTTCCATTAATATACTCTTGAACGTGATTAATGCCTTCTTGACCCGGTATGGTGCCGTCATAGTAATAATATGCGTCGGTGTAAAGCAGGTAATGCTTAGGCGCGGTGCCATCGTCTTTGCCAAGCGTGCGCCCGTCATAAACGTCAAGCGTTATAACCTTAACAAAAAGTGCAGTAACTTTAATGTCGTGAACATCATCGTCGTTAGCGAACGCAAATTCAAGAGTAACGCCGGTAATGTAAGTTTGGTTTAACTTGCTTTGGTCTGGGTCACTAAACGTTGGCGTTACAACCGCGTTAGGGATACCGTTAAACCCTTCGCCGTAATTTGCTTTGTAATATTGGTCATCAACGATAAGTCCGGCGATTCGATAGCCCTCTTTCGCCTTGATTTCAACGGTTTTGTGTTGAACGGTGTCAGTATCAGTGGTAGTTTCTTTAACGTTAATGTCGCCGTTGTTGGTTGGCTCATTGGCATTATCTATCGCGATATTAAATGCTTTCATAAACACGGCCTTAACTGAAACGAACCCATAAAGAGCAACGAACGGTATGTTTCTGTGGTGATAGATGGTGCGCGAATTTTCGGCGCCGTTTGAAAGGTGAGTTGTTACCTCATATCTTGCAAGGAAGTATCCCTCGTTTGGTTTTGCGATAGTTAAGATGTTGTCAAAGGCAAAGGTTTTGTCTGTTGACGTTGCATCGGTGTTAGAATAAGTTTTTATCAAACCCTTGGTTGCGTCAAAGTCAAAATCAATATTGCTGCTTGGGCTTGGGGTTTGTGTTGCATCGTAAGAGTCCGCCAAGGTATTATCTTTGCTTGCGGTTGAGTTGTCATTGTCGCCGTTATCACTTACGCGAGATTCGGTTGTTTTAGGGTTAATAACCGTGCCGACCTTGATGTCTTTAACAATGCGGATGGTTGAAACGGTTGGGTCGTTTACGTTTGAAACAAGTTCATAACCATCAACGGCTGTAATGTTAAGCGTGCCATCAACCGCGGTGTAGATAGTGATGTCGCCATTATCATTAATCTCGGTGTAAACGGGGCTAGGTGATGACGAAGTTGGGCAGGTTGAGAACGTAAAGTTAAATGAGCCTGCGTGCGTTGTCCCGTTGCGCTTGATTGTTGTTTTGTGTGCCTTAACAAACACGGCGAAGATATCATAGTATTCCATATTCTCAGCGCTAATGGTAAGCGCGTTAGAGAATGGCATAAAGTGATAATTTTCGGCGTCTTCGCCAACTATGTATTTAAGCCCCGCAACCCAGCCGATAAACATATAGCCAGCCTTAATCGCGGCCTCATAGCTTACGCCATAGCTGGTTATCGCGCCCGATTCACCATTGGTTTCTTGGGTTAGATAGTCGCCAGCAAGTGGGGTATAGGTCGTGCCGTCAGGGATAAGCCCCGTGCTGTCTTCAACAAGGACGGTTTTAGGTTTTGGGCTGAAATTAAATGGGCCGATATCTGTTACCGTTGTGTAACACAAGCAGTAATACGTTTTGTCTTCAAGAGGCAAGATGGTAAGCTCTGATTTTGTTGAATAATATGCATACAAGCGATTTGTGCCATCTGCGTTTGCAAGCGCCCACGCCTTAAAGTCAGCAGGGGCGGTCAGTTTTGCCTCAACGCCGTAAGGGTATGTATTATTAAAGCGATTTACAAGGTTGCCATTTCGGTCATACGCCTCGACGTTTATATTAACCATTTTTGTATAGCGCGCCTCGATAATAATGTTGCCAAAAGCGTCGCCATAATCATTTATAAGGGTCTCGCCGTCAAACGTGGCGTTTTCAGTATCTGAAATTAACACGTATTCGCCATTGGCTTTTTTAGCGTAATACCCAATAAAGTGTTGGCCGCCCGAACTTGTAAGCATAACGGTTTCGCCGGCGCCTACCGTTGCCGGACATCCTGTGAACGAGATTTCGCCGCCGCCACCCATATTTACGCCAATCATATTAAGCGTGTATTCAAGGCCATAAACGGCTTCAATTTTATAATCAAAGCATTCTTCGCCGCCTGTTTCGCCGATAAAGTATCTAACAACGTCTGCGGTGTTAGCCTTGCCAGCGCCGTCGGTTATAAACTCGCCGTCACCGCCATTTTTATAAACTTTAAATCCTAAGAACTTAAAGCCTGCGTAACGGCTTGCGCTTAACGCGATATAGCTGTAAAGGTATGCGGTTTCAACAGTTTCGCTGGTTTTTTCGTTTCTAAGGTTAATTTGACCAACTGCAACTTTGTTATCAACAAGGTTGTTGTAATAAAGGTTAGCCGTGATCTTTTTAAACGCGTCGGCCGAATTAGCGTTTCCGCCGATAAGGGTTTTAGTAAATGTGAGTTTTGCAACCTGGGCATAGCGCGCCTCAATAACAGCGTCATTAGTGTCTGGCTTAAACATAGCAACATTGTATGGGTCAGTGATGGTAATGGTGTTTCCGTTAACGGTTACGCCCGTATATGATGAAGCTTCTTTTCCATCGATAAACCAGCCGATGAATTTAAGGTGACTGCGCAGTTGTTCGCTTGCCGAGTCGGTGTTGATATAAGCATTAGCAACGATGGTGGCATTGCCTTTTTCAGTAAAACCGAGTTGAACAAACTCTTTGCCTTCTTCTGTGTCGGCCGTACCGTCAAGAGTTTTGCCATCAAGGATAGAAGGGCTGTAATTGACGTTTATAACAATGTCTGTGCCCGTATAAAGATTATCATTCATACGCCTGAAAAAGGTGGCGGTTCGGCCTTGCGTAAAGTTAGCCGAGATGGTTGAATAGGTAAGGTTTGAAACCAAAACCTCATAGATTTCTTCGTACGAGAACGCGGACGTCCCACTGGTGTCATTTGAATAGTATTGGAAGAAATATTTATCTACATAGTTTTTGTCTACAATCGCGGTGACTTTAATTTTGCTTGAAGAGTTGTTTAAAACGTTGATTGTTATGCTTGAACTGCTTCCAAGCGTTGTTTGAATAATTTCGCCATATACGTTGGTATATTCAACCATAACGTCAAACTTGGTTTCGTTTGACGGACGATAAGTACCATCCGTGTTAAGGTTTTTAGAAATTGTTATTGTTTTGGTGAACGCAAACACCGCAACAAGAGTAATTTCGTTATTTGCGTTAAGGTTAGGGTTGTTACCATTTATAGCAAATTCAAACTCGCTGTTGGTTGAAATCGGCGTGTTGTCCGTATCGCCAAGGTAATACCAGCCTTTAAAGGTAAGCTCGTTGTTAAAGGCGGCCGAAATGTTAAGCTTTTCGCCCGCTAAGATGTTGGTTATTCTTGCGTAGCTTGGGTTAGCAGAACCGTTATAAAGGGTGAATGAATCTCTAACGCGCACAACCTTAGCATTAACACTTGAAAGCACGGTGCCTGTTTCGCTGTGGTCAGTTGACGCTTTTAAGATAACCGTTATGGTTTTTAAAACGCGAAGTTCAACAACAGTGTTTTCGTTAAGTTCAACTTCAATCGCACCATTATCGTCGGCCTCAACCTTAACATTATTGACGTACCAGCCAATAAGTTTGTATGGGTTGGTGCCTGCGTTAAAGGTAAGTTTAATCTTTGTGCCTTTTGCGAAGATGTTTGACTCTTTTATGCTTGGGTCAGTTGTGTAAAGGATAGGCGCGGTAAGTTTGGTGCCAGCCGTTGTTTGCATATAGTCACTAAATACCATTTGGTCAACGGTAAGCATATAGCCCGGCTGGGTGTTGATTTTGATAACCGAGTCTTCAATCGCCTTAATTTCATATGTGGCGGCCTTGGTTGTGTTATTAACCTCAATCGCCTCAATAGGTATAAATGTTTCGTCGCTTAACCCCTTTTTTGAAACCTCTTTGATAATAAAGCCGTCATCAGGAGTAATTGTGTATGAAACAGGGAAGCCAACAAGTGCGTAATAGTAAGCGCCGCCATCGTAATAACCAAACACTTGGCTTAGGTGCTCAGTGGTGTCTTGGATTCTGGCTTCATTTGCGATTTCAATATTTTTCATATTGATAACTTGGGTGCCGTCTTCGTTAATGAAGTCTATCCTTGCGGTTTTAACAAAACGCGCTTGATAGGTGCCAATTTCGGTTACCTCTATGCTTAGGGCAGTTGAAATGATGTTACCCTCAGCATTTGCCCAACCAACGAACGCGTACACGTCGCCGGCAGTAACAAGGTTTTTGCCTTCAACCGTTATCGTTTGATTGATAACAATAAAACGATTTTCAATGCTTAAAACAAAGTGGGTGGCGGTGTCGTAACGGCCTTCGTGGTGTTTGGTTGTAAGGCTGCCATTAACGTTGGTGTTAGTTGGGTCTTCGCTGGTCTCGATATTTTTGTCAGACGAAAGCGCTTCGTATTTAACGCCGCTGTATGTAATCTTGATAAGATTTTCAAACGTCCTGTCTTGCCCGCTTATTAGGTAAGACTCCATCTTTGCATAAATTTCTGTTTGGGTTGCGCCCTCGCCAAGTTCACTTTCAGCCTTTTTATAAAGCATATCAAGTAGGGTCATAAACGTGCTGTCGTCAATATTATCCCTGTCAAGCGACCTAGCAAACGCGAAGCCAACACTAAACCTCTCTTGCTGTTTGATAATCGCGCGAAGGTGATAGGTTAAGTTCTCTTTGCTTAAAACAAACTTGCCATTAAGTTCGGCTTTTGGATCAGTCTCGGCGTACTCAAATTTAATCTCTTGCTCGGTTGGGAATTCGGCGTCTTCGTTTAGGCCTTTGCCTTCTTTGTAACTAATCGTGCTTGGAGTTTGGGCGTTGATATACCAATGGTCAATGGCTTTTTCTTCGCTGCCTTCGTGAAGGCTGGTTTGAAGGTAAAGCGCTTGGTCGTCCGTTTTAGTGTTATCAAAATAGCCATAGAACGCAAGGGTGGTGCCGCTAATTTCAACGAAATAATACATCTGTGCGTCGGTTTTGGTTAGCCCAGTTACGGCGCGTGGACGAATAACTTCGTCGGTGTTAGGGTCTTTTTCTTCTTCAACCACATAGCCAAGTTCGGCTAGGGCGTTTGCAAACTTGCTGCTTGCGCGAATTTCAGTTTCGATGTCTTTGACCGTTTTGTATTGCTCTTGAAGTTGTTTTAAAACGGCGTTTTTAATCTGCGCGTTTTCGGCCTCGGTGAACGTATAGTCCGCCCCCGCATTATTTTTTTCAAGGATTTTAGCAATCGTATCGTCAATCATCTTTTGAATTTTGTTTTTCATCAACGCGCTTACAAGCCATTCGTCTATAAAGCCCGTGCTGCGGCCATAAAAGTCGTTAGCAAAACACAAAACAATGTCAGCCGTGTTAGCGATGTTGTTAAGGCCAAGCGTTAGGGCTGGCTGTTTGCCAAGTTTTAAAACGTTGACGGTTTCAAAGAAGAGTTTAGAGTTAAAGTAAACGCGGTCATTCTCGCCAAAAGTGTAAGCACCTTTAAGGCTGGTTACGTTTGAAAGCAAGAAGTGGTATGGCGAAAGTTCACGCTCTTTGGTGTCTTCATTTTCAACGACATAGCCCTCAACTTTGGTGTAAAGCAAGGTCACGCGCTGCGCCTTAGCAATAAGCGTTGTTGAAAGCGTGCTTGCGTCTTTGGTGGCCGTGCCATCTGGGATATAAGGCAAGTTAGCAAACAAGTTGTTGATTGAAACAGTTGCATAAATTATGCCAACAAGGTTAAGTTCGTCATAGGTTGAAACTGGTTTTAAAATTGGGTTTTCTTCCGTCCCGACGTTTATAAGCGTGGTTGACATATCCGTTACGCCAAGTGAGTTAACAGGACTATATTTAATAATAGTATTATTATTATCATCAAATTCAACAACGTTTTCGCGGACAAAGTCAGCAGGTAATGTTGTTACTGCGTTAAACACGCCATCTAACCTGTAACCGCCAACTGGGGTAAGGGTGTAGGTTGGAGTGGCGTCTATATAGAATGCCCCCGAGATAGAAATTACATAGCTATAATCGTCTTTATGCAAATTGTATTGCTCATAGAACGTTTCATAGATTTCTTGTTTGGTTTTGTTTTTGTCTACTGGCGTGCGCGTGCCGTCAGCCTTTGAAATCGCGATAAGAGAGTATTTAAGCGGTTGAGACAGGCTGTCAATGCTTGCGCTTGAATTAACGGTGAACTCAGTTGGGTCAAACTGGAAGTTAAGTTTTGCGAAACGCTTAAACATCGCCGTTATAATCGTGTCTGCATTAGCAAGGGCAACGAATGGGTGCCTGTAAGACGTGCTTACAAGTTCAAGGCTTGTCCACTCGCGATAGTCATAAACTTGCTCGCTTGCATCTTTCCCTTCAATTTTAACTGGCGTGCCATCAGCATAGAAAAGTTCAAGCGTTTGCTCGTTTATAAAGAAGATGCGCTGAGTAAGTGGCGTGTTTTTGTTTTCTTTAACTGGGGTTGACGCTTTCCCATCTTTGCCTTTTTTATAAATAGCAAAAGTTCCGTTTTCGCGCTTAACTAATTCATAATCGCTGTTTTCATTAAAGTTGATTACGTTAAGGCGAACGCCGTTTTTATCAAAATACCTGTCATAAATATCGTGGATACGCTTTTGTTGATACCAGCCCATAAAGTCATAGCCTTCGTTAGGGCTTTGGCTAGCTAAACCTTCAAACAACAACAAGGTGTTTTCAGCAAGCAAGAAATCTCGGTAAGCGTATTTAGGAAGCCCAGCCACGTTAGTTTGATAGTCAGGGTCGCGGTCAATGTATTTGCGCGTAAACTGAATGCCACCAACGTTTGTGGTAATTGACCCGTTGTAATAAAGCCCGCCAAAGCCGTCAACGTAATTCACGCCGCCCATATATGTGCGGTCATTAGTGCCAACCGATGTGTAGAAGACAAAGCTGTTATCGTCTGCGCTGGTGCCAAGAGGGTGCGCGTTTTCGTTGCTGTAAATGATGTTGCCATCTTTGTCATACCCGTCGATGGTAATAGAGCTGATAGAGAAGTTAAACATCTCAATCGCGGTAAGGTTAATTATATTTACCGAACCGTCACCAACTGGCGCGTTAACAAACTTGGTAATGCAAAGGTGCGTGTCTTGACTGTAATCGTTGCGGTTATTAAAGGCTGGGTCATATTTAAAGTTTTTAAACTTTTCATCTCTTGACCCGTCATTTGGGATAACAAGACTTGAAAGCGTGTCATAAATTTCGCTGATGTTATCAAGCCCAGCCGTTATCCATTCGTTTTTGGTTGAATCAAAGAAGATAGAGGCCTTTAAGTCGTCAAGATGTTCGACAGGAAGACTGTTAAGATAGCCTTGGTTTAAGCGCACGCCCGCAAAACTAAATTCGCCGCCGCCCGCCTTTAAAATGTCTTCAATTTCGATAAACAAATCAACAAGGCGCGAGTATTCTTTTCGCGAGTTAATAAGGTTAGCAACAAGTCCAAAGTCGCCGCCTAAATCGTGGTCAACCATCTCGTCAGTAAGTTGCCTTAATATGTTTGTAAAGTCAGCCGCTTTGCCATCCTTTAACCTAATCGTGAATTTGTTTTCAGCGTTGTTAAAGTCAAAATAATTGTTAAGGTTGATTGAAAGGGTGTTGGTTTTTGTAACCCCGTCCGCAAGGCGCCTGCCCGTGTAACTTATCTCGGTGTCAAAGAACTGGCCATAGGTTGCGCTGTAATTGCCCATCAAAATGTCCCACACAACGCTTATTTCGCGCGTTGGGTGAACGATAAGGTCAGCGTAATCGTTTTCTGGATCACGGTTATACGTTACTTCAAGCAGGTAGTATAGATAATCTGCGCGATAGTCCGTCGCGGCGCCCGTTTGATTAGCGCCGACTTGGCGTTTTGAGGCGTTTTCAGTTATGTAATCTGCGGTAGGGAAGATGATAGGCTGAACGTTAAAGTCGCTTGGGATGCCAAGAGTGTGAAGTTGAAGAGGCGCACTTGCAAGCGTTTTAACAACCATCAAAACGGTGGTTTCGGTGTCAAAATATAGGTCGGTTAGGGCAAAACTTTCGTCGTCGCCTTTAACCGCGCGCTTACCCGCATTGCCCATCGCGTCTACAAGTCCGTTGCCGCCGATTAAACGGCTCCACGCATTGTCTTGCGCTGTTGGGGTAGAGTTAGTTTTGCTAAGCGCAACATAGCCCTTTGGCTGATTAATAAGGTCGCGGATAGTGGCTGAATAAAAGCCCATATTTGGGTCGTCAAGGTCAAACAGTTTAAACAGGCTGCTGTCTATACTTGACGCGGTTATGTCTTTGCCTACGTTCGCGATGTTATCTGGGTCCATCTCGACAACGTTAAGGTTGTTATCAAGGCGGTTAGCCTGACTATTGTCTTGCGCGTTGTAATAATAAATAGCCTCAACGGTTATGCCTTCAAACTCGCCATCTGTCATAATCATCGACTGATAAACTTCTTTGAATCTTGCCGTGAATTTAACGTTACAGTGAAGTGAAAGGATAACAAGATTGTTGCCCTCAAAGCGGACGTTTCCTGAGTTAACGGCGCGATAATAGTCAAACGTGCCATCGTCACCCGTGTTGCCAAAGTCATACATCTTTTCGTTATAATTGCGCTTATAAACCTGAACGCTGTTTAAGAAATAGTACGCAAGGCCGTCGCCGCTGGTTACCTTTGTAATAGCGTCAAAATGCGCCATTTCTTTAACGATAACTTCCTCGTCGCCCGTGGTTGTGTTAAGTTTATGAGTATACTTTTTATCAACCGCGATGGTGTACGCACTGTCATAATAATAGGCGTCTTTGGCGGCTGAATAAAAGACTTCGATATAGTTTGGCGCAACCGACGTGCCCGTGTTGATATAAAGCCCGCGCACCGTGTAAAGCAGGCGAGACGGAACAAGATCATCGTTGCTGTAACTAAACGACCCGTCTGCGTTTTTCGTGCGCTTGTAATAATAGTTTCCATTATATTTGTATGCGCGAAGAATCTTGTCACTTTCATTGTATGTGCGGGTTTGTTCGCCGTAAAGTTCATAAAGTGAATTGCCAAGCTCGTCATACCAGCCAAGCAGCCTGTAACCCTCGTCAGGCAGGGCTGAAAGCATAATATTTGACCCGCGGTCATAATAACCCGTTTTATACATTAGTCTTGTGTTAAGTTTGCCATCTTCGTCAAGGCCAAGTTCGCCCGCAATAAGGTCATTATTTGAATTATGGAAATACCCCGCAAATTCGCTTGAAATCTTGCCCGATAAGATATTAACAACGTTGATTTTAAAGTTGTTAAGCTTAGCTATTGGCGCTTCACGCAGTGTCAGTTCATTAGCGTCCGACACGTCTTCAACGATATATAATTGATTGTTAACTTCGGCCAGTTGATATTTGTACGCTGGCCCCATAACATTAAGGCTTTCAATGCGGTTTTCGCACGTTACTGCAAAACCAATCTTGTTATAAAGACCTTCACTTATAAAGTCAACGGTTACGTTGGTTGATACATTTGCAAAGAAGGTTGCAAAGTATTTAACGTTTTCGTGGGTTAATTTGAATAGCCCCGACGTATCTTTGTTTTCAATGGTTGAAAGTTTGTTTATGACTTCTTTAACCTCGTTGCCGTCATCATCAATATATGTAACAAGGTATCCCGACTTACCAATGCCAAACCCAGAAAGGTTTAAAACAGAAGTCAGTTTGTTAAGTTTTAAGGTAAACTCGCCATTTTCATATTTGGCTTCTTTAACATAAACGAAAGGAGTGAACTCGATGTTGTTATAGTAATAACCAAGTCGCCCGCCGATTTCGGTTTTAAGGTATTCAAGCGTAAACACGTCTTGATTGCCCGCATTTTTGATGTCTACCGACGCGCCATCTTTATAATAAACGATAACCGAGCCGCCTTGGTTTAATGGGCCGTTTTCAACCTCGGTTGACGTGTCTATGCTAAACACGCGCTGATAAACTGGCAAGATTACGTATCTGCCGGCGTTCTCTGGCAAAAATGCAAAAACATTAGAGTTTTTATAGCCTGAGCCTGCCAAGTATTGATTTTCAGCATTGTCATAATAGATAATGCCTGAATTGTATCGCGAGTACACAACCCATTCTTTAAACCTGTAATAAACGTCGGCGCCCGCATTGACGATAGGGTCAGCTACTAACATTACCTTTTCTTTGCCAAAAAGGAAATAGGTTTCTTTGGTGTCGTAAGAGTCAAGAATAGGTATGCTTTCTTCGCGGGCATAGCCATAAAGGTCATCGCGCGTTACGTTTGCACTTGTGCGATAGGCGCGCGTTACGCCCGAGATAATAACCTCGTCATAGTTATAGTCACTTGCAAGGTTAGAGATGTTGCCAAGCGTAAGCCCGTCAAGTTCGCCGCACACGTCGTTTAAGCCAAGTTCGCCCGAGTTAAACAGGATGGTGCCCGTCTTTTTGTCAACAGTGTAGCCGTGAATATCAAAGTAACCAACGTTGGTTATTTCTTTTTTGCTTGTTTTCCAGATATAACAGTCTTCGGCTTTAAGAGGCTTAAAGTATGTGAACTTTCCATCATCGCCAATTACGTAAATATCCGTCATCTCTTGGGTTTTGATATATACGCGGTTAGAGTAGTGCCCATTGGCGTCCATCTCATCTGTCCAAGAAATATTGCCATCATCGTCAACGAAAATCTCGTTAACTTTAAGTGTAACGCCGTCAGCGTAGTTAAAAACAATGTTTCCATCGGCGTCTTTTATAACAGCATACGCATACCCGCCACCGTCAACCGCGGTAAGTTTAAACGCGTCGATTAGGCTCATATCCTTGCGTGATAGGGCAAAATACACGTTATTTATATAGTCATTCGCGTCAATGTTAGCGATAGTGTCTTTGAATGAATAGGTTGAAAAGTCATAGATAAGTGAAGATGAACTGTTGCTAAGTTGGGTGCTTAATACCTCGGTATAGAACACTTTTTTGACGTCAAGCGATAAGTTGACCTCGGCCAGTTCGTTGATTTTGTGACGAACTGAAAAATACAAAACTGGATTAGGGTAAGGCGACCCCGAAAGCCAATAAGACCCCGGATACCCCTCGCGGATTGCCTTTTCGCTTGAATAGTCTATGTTGTAATAGTAGCCATTGATGTAATCAAAAACAAAGCAATTTGTGTCGTTATAACTAAGCAGGCTTGAAAAACTTGGATAGATTATCGTTTCATCAGGATTGCTTGTTGGAACAAACTTGCCCCAAACCATTACCTGCGTTTTTTGGTTGGTGTTTTTGTCAAGAATAAAGGCCTCGCGTTTGGTTATATAGGCCGTTGACGTGGTTTCACATCTTAGGTTGTGGCGCGTATTGAGTGCGTCTAAAAAGTAATAGTGCGCCACCTTTTCAAGGTTATTAGTTGTAACAACTTTTGCGTTGGCTTCATCAGGGACGCCGTCTTTTAAAAGCGCAATCCTTAAAAAGACGCTTGTTTCGCCTGCGCCTTCGTTAACCGTAAACGTAGGGAAGATGAAATATTTATCATTAATATCAGTAACCGTGGTTCCGTCAATAATCCAGTTGCCGTTATAGGTAACCAAAGATGCGGCTTGGCCGGTTTTGCGCGAAATCGCAACGTAGCCGATTTTAAGAGTAAGGCCATAACCACTATCGTTATTGATGGTTTTATAGGTGCCTGTTTTAAAGAAGCTTAGGGCAGCACTGTCTTCGTCTTCAAATTTAAAGTCGCCGGTTGCAAGATGTGAAATAAGCGAGTTGCTTCTAACAAATTTTGTGCTGTTAGCAAAATATAGTTCGCCGCCCGTGCCAAGATTAAATGAAAGGTTAAACAGGGAAGAAAGATCAGTTCCATTAGAGTCTGTGATTTTAAATGTAAATGTTGTTGGGTCAAAATATACCTTATAAATAGTGCCCGCAATTTCGATAGAGTTATAGATACTGTCAGCCGTGTATTCAACTTGAACCTCAAAGTCGTCAGCATACTCGTCGCCCTCGCGGTGGCCATTAAAGTTTTCAGTGTAATAGAAGGTAAGGGTGCCCTCTGCCTCGCCGCGCGTTGAGTATTGACGAATTTGCACGCTTGTTTGTGTTACTGGGCGAACGTAATAGAAATAGTTTGAAACAATCTTTTCGCCAAGCAGGTTATAAAACTCTTGATATGCGGTTGGGCTGTTTAATATGGTTTTTCCCAAAACGATTTCAGGGTTGTTTGTGTAGTTAAAGTCATAGAACCAAACGTTTCCGCCCGTTGTTGATTTGCCGATAGGAGCAGTGTAATAATAGGTGTCGGTGCCGTTTTTGGTAACTGACATTATGTCATAATAGAAATAAACTTGTTGGTTATTAGTGCCGTTGCCGAACGTCAGGTTGCTTTTGTATGCCGTTACGTTTGACGAAATGTCACCATTTGTTGTGTTTGAAATGGTGAACTCAACAACGGTATACGTGTTGTCAGCATTTAATGTAAAGAAGAAGAGTTTATCAGAAAAGTCAGTATATTTGTTAGTGTTTGTGTTACACTCTAAAACTCCGCTTTCACATAGGTTGCCCTTATCGTCTTTTACGTAGCCAGCATTTAAAAAGTTGCGTGCGTCTTCGATGTTTCTAATGGTAAAGATTTCGTCTTTTGTTCCGCCGTAGCCATCGTCGATTTTAACTGGGATGGTGTGTGCGTTAAAGTCACTAAGAACGGTGTTTTTGATAAGCGTAAACGTGGTTGCGTTTGAAACGGTTGAAACAACAACACAGTCAAACGATTTAACCGATTTGTCAGTATTATAAGTATAGTTGCCATAATAATAGCTGTTATAGGTGGTAACGCCCGCCTTAAAATTACTGTCACGATAACTGTAAGTGTAAATATTATCGCCAAGGGTAACGTAGGTGCCTGTTTCGTCAAGCGCAGCGCCCGCGGCGTTAGTCTTTTCGGCTTTTAAATATTGGCCGGTTTTAGAGTTAAAGATAATATCAAAACCGCCACCTGTGTAATAAACACACGAAGTTATTGATGGGGTTTCAACGTTGTATGAAACAAGCAGGTGATTTTCAGGCACAATAACTGAAAGGATTATGTTGGTTGTAACGTATCCGTGGATGTCTTCTTTGGTTGTAACAGATTTGATGATTTCGTATTTAAAAGTTGGGTCAAGCGGACTGCTAGCATCAACGACGGTGCCGTTTTCGGTGACCTTTTTAATGTTGACGATGATGTTGGACGAATCTGCGTACTCTGTGCCGATAATGCCCGCAAGCGTTTTGTCACTTTGCGCAACAAAAAGGGCTTTTGTTACGGCCTCGCCGATAAGCACGTTGCTCATCGTTACATTATGAAATGACCAGTTGGTTTTGATGCTTGCGTTGTCACCCGTTTGGGTTGAGGCCTTTTCAAACACGATGGCCATATTGTGTTCAAGGCCGGTTGCCCTAAACGAAGAGCCGTCTATAACGAACCCAATGGTAACATTTCGTCCGCTTTCGGTGGTAAAAACAAACACGTTGCTGCCCGTTGTGCGGTATATATAGTTAGACTTTTGGGCGTCAAGCGTATAAACGTCGTTTGACTTGGTGTAACCGCTTTCGTTTGTACCGATTATGTAAAGAGACAGGGTATAGCCTGTTAGGTCGTGGTTTTTGTTTCCGTTGAAAAACTCGTCGCCAGCAAAAACGCTGCCCGATTGGGTAAAGTTTTTAACCTTGTTAAAATTGGCATAGAACGTATAGCCATTTAAAGCGCGATGAGCGCAAACGTTAAGGGTTGAAAGATTGATTTCGTTGCCCTCGTCGTCAATAAGGGTGGCGGTTGGGTCAGTATATTCTGCGGTGTCTGCTATGCCAAGTTTTTCATAAAACAAATTGTTTTTGGTAAGCGTGGTAAGGTTAACGCTTTGGCTTAATACGCTTAAAGTTGGCGCCGCTTGGTTAAGGTAAAAGTGATTAACAATAAACGCCTTAGTGTTGTCATTTTGAACAAGTGCGGTGCTAGTGGCAGTAACAAAATTGCCAATCCCTGCGATCGAAAGAGGAAGCGTGCCCTTAATGCTTGGGTTAAACTTGGCTTGACTGTTAGTTGTCCATGAGCCTAAGGAATAGTCACTGCCCTCGTAGGTCTTTCGATTAACGCGTACGATGCGCCCCTCTGGGAAGTATCCTTCAAGGTAGGTTATTTTCGCGTCGTCTGGGTTAGCGGTAACAGTAACTTTTTGTTTAGCAAAATAGTAAATATCTTTGTCATATTCAAGAAAGCCGACATTTGATACACTGTCGGCGCTGTTAGGGCTGTAAACCGAGAAGGCAAGGCGAGTGGCCTTAAAGCCTGTAACCGATGAATATGCACTGTCACCACGGCCGGTTTCAGTTTTAGCAATGGCTTTAACTTTTATCGTGCGGTCAGTATTTTTGCCTTTAAGCATTGGGTTAAAAACAACGATAAGGCGGTTGAATGGAATGCCCGCTTCGGCGTTTTGAACGGGGCGGGTGGCGGTGTCGTCTTCGGCAACGCGGATGTAGTCAGAAGGCAAGCGCTTAGTTTCGCCGTTAACTTTTTGGGTGAAATAAATAGCGTCTGGATTAAGGGTGGTGTACGTTTTGCCACTGGCCGTTGTTTTGGTTTGATAAAGTTGCACGGTTTCGTCTATGTGGCTGGTTACGCGGATAGGTGATCCGTCAACAACGATTTCATAGTCAGGGAAAGTGATGTTAGTTGAAACGGCGCGATAAAGAGTGGCGACTGAACCGTCTGCTTTGTTTATGCACCAATTTGTGCCGTTAAAATATATGGCCGATTTTTCGCCCGTATAGGCGTCGTCTTTAAGGCGCCTTTGCTCTTCGGTTGACAAACTTGCCTTTTCAAGAAGGGCAATGCTGCTTTCGCTGTAATAGAAATTCGTGCCAAGATATTGGTCATCTTTATAAACGCTTTTGGTATTTTTGGCGTAATAAGAGAAGTTCCACGAAAGGGAGCCTGTTATTGATTCGTCAATCTCGGTGCCAAGGTATGGGCTGTTAAAGGTAACATTAGGCGCAATAAGCCTGCGGTTGCCACTCTCGTCAAACGCGGCGTTGCCTTCACTTGATTGCGAAAAGTCACATGCTACCATCCCAAAACAGCAGCTGATCAAGACAGCAAAAAAACAAAGCATTTTGATTAGACTAAATTTTGATTTTTTTGATTTCAAACTAATGGTTGTAACTTCCATAAGATATCCTTTCGTTTAGTTTCTGACTTTTTAATATATAAATACTTATTTATATACGCATATAATATCATATTTTGTCGAAGACACCAAACGATTGAAAAGGGTTTTGAAAGATTAAGAAAAATTTTTAAGGCGGGGTCAATTTTTAAGTGTGTTTCAAACCCGTTAAAAATAAATTTTTGGCAAGGTCAAACATAAAATTTAAATAAGTTTTTAAACCAGACAAGCTGTTGGCTAGTTTAATGAGTAAAATGAAAAGCGAACATATGTTTAAAAAACAAAAAAATAAAAAAAATTGTCAAAATTGTGTCACAAAATGGCAACAAAACAAAAAAGTCATAGTAGAATGGAGGTGCTTAGGGCAGATTAAACTTAACTTATGTTTTTGTTAAAGTTATAGAGCAACAAAAATCGCGCAACGAAAATTTCCAAAAATTATAAAAACTTATATACAAATTTTGCAGTATTTTTGAATTTGATATTAAGTGAAAATTGGACTTAAAAAAAGTTAAATTAAAGGTATGTTTGATTAAAAAATATTAAATAACTTTTAAAATTTTAAGAAAAAATTTTTAAAGAAAGAGATAAAGTTAAGGATTTTTTGTTTTTTTGTTCGACAAAATTCGACAAATTTTTTAAGGGGAAGAAAGAGGATGTTAAACGAAAAATTATTTATTGAAGAGCCGCTTTTTGAATTGGAAGAAGCCAACGAAAAATATATGCCAAGCGTTATAGCGCGCTCGCTTAAAAAACGCAAAATCGGGGTAAATTTACGAAAAAAATCTCCAAAAAGTGCAAAAATTGCTAATTTTGGTAAAAAGATAAAGTTATCACAAGCGATAACTCAGGATGAAAAAATGCGCGTTTACGGTGAGTTTGAGGATATGAAAATTTGGGTCAAAACCCTGCTTGAAATATATGGGTCGCTGCCTAATATTATTAAGATTCTTGACCAGATTATAAGCAGCAATGCGATAAGTCCGTTTGGGGTAAGTCAGGCTTGTTCGATAAACACTTTTAGCCAGGTTGAAAAGGTAATTGACTATTGCGAACGTAAGGATAAAATGCTTAATATTTATGTGCTTATAAGCAAACTTGTTGACTCGCTTGATAAGAAGGATCGCGAGCTTGTTAACCTTAAATTTTTAAGCAAGGCATCTATTGACACGATTTCACAAATGCTTGACACTGACAGGCGCAATGTGTATCGCAGGTGTGACGCGATTGTTAATAAACTGGCGTGCTTTGCGCTGTCGGTTGGTTGGTCGTGCTTGTTTATTTCGTCTCAGGTTGATGGCGAAAGTTGGGTTAAAGAGCAATTTGAAAGCAATAAAAAAGAGGCCTTAAAAAAGGCCGAGCGCAATATTAAAATGGGTGCCGTGCGCGAAAGGCTATAAAAGGTCTTCGTCGTCGTCAAGGCGGTCAAGGTCAATGGCGCTCTGGCACGGCGAATAAAGAGCGGTGTCTATGGCCGATTTGACCTTGCTTGCGCGAACGAACTGCTTGTTTTTAAAAGCCTTGATGGTGCGGCGCGGGTGAGAGGATTCTGCGGTGGATGCTTGTGAACAGTAAGTGGTTGGCGTGATTTGTGAGGCGGCGTTTATGGGCGTCGGCGCGCAGTTTTTGTTAGTGGCGGTGAATGAAAATTTGCCTTTCTGTTTGCGTGAGGAATGGGTAAAGTCTTGGTCAAGTGCGGAGTATTGAGGGGGTTCAAAGTGATTGTTAAGCCGAGGTGGGTTTTCAAAAAAGGCGGTGTTTGGGTTAGTGTGCGCATTATTCAGGGGCTGGTTGACCGCGCCGATTGAGGTTTTTTCGCGCTTGTTTTTGGCGTGCTTGGCTAACATTAAAACGAACACGATAACAACGGGCAGGCAGATAAGAGCAATCAAAACGCCGCGCGTGGCGGGGCTTATTGAAAGGGTCTCGTCGGTTGAGGTAATGGTTGCGTCTGTGTTGGGTAGCACGTCGTTTTCAAGGTTGTTTGGGATTGGTGGAAGCCCGGTTGCACGCTCGCTGTAAATGTAGCCGCGATAGGTGCAGGTTGGGTTAAAGGTCGGCGTGAACTCGGCGTAGTACCACACGTCACTGACGCCGCCGGTTGGGATCTCGCCGTTGATTTGGGCGATGTAGGTGATGTTTTGACTGTTGGCGGGCACGGGAGAAAGAATGTTTGACGTGTCAGCGGCGGTTGGCGTTTGGCGAATTTGGGTGCCGGCTTCGGGCTTGATGGCGAAGGACAGGCCGATAAGCGTTGGCTGCTTGGGGGTAAGACTGACGATGTTTACAGACTGCTTGTCAATAAAGCCGATGATGTCGCCATATTTAACCTTGAAGGCCGCGTCAAATGTGGCAAGAATGGTAACAAAATACCCTTTGGGAATGGTGAAATAAATGTTGGTTAGCGCGTTGTTTGTTATCGTTTCGGTTTTGTAAAGCGTGCAGTTATCTTTAACCTTAGCAAACTGAGAGGTTGCGCTGTCAGCAAAAGCAACGCCGTCTTTAAGCCTTGATATTGGGGCGTTTTGGTGAGTTTTGGACGCTGTAAAGGGATTTGTGGTTTTAATGCTAAAAGGTATTTTGGGGGCAAAAATTAGGCAGCAGGAAACTGCTAAAATTGTAAGAACAACTGCTTTAAAAAACATCAAATTTTTTGCATTTTTTCGTGTTTGTAACTTATTTAAGTTTATTGACTTTTTCATATATTAAAAATATCAAATTGTGCTTAAAAAGTGAAAAAATAAATTGAATAAAAACGGCGATTTTTTGCTTGTTTTGTTTTATTTTGTAACTGAGAATTTATGGGCGATTAAGCCGTGTAAAAAATTGTAAAAACTTGTCAAAAAATGCAAAAATAAATCGATTTTTTATGCGCGCAGAAACTAACAAAAATAAAACAAAACAGTTATTAAATTTATTAAGATTAATATGTAGGAAATAAATTAATATTATTTATAGTTAAAATATTAAAATTAAATAAGTTGACAGATTAAAATACATATTTTTAGATGGGAAATATTATGGATAAACAAGATGAAAATGAGTTGAAAATAGATTTGATTTCAGCAATGCTTGAATTAAAGCGGCGCAAAAATACCAAACTTGCAAGGTATAATTCTGGCGAGATTAAACATGAAAAGCAACTTGCGTTTCATAAATGCATTAAGCGTAACCGGTGGGTGTTTGGCGGCAACAGAAGTGGCAAAACTGAGTGTGGCGCGGTTGAGGTAATTTGGCTGGCGCGAGGCATTCATCCGTTTAAAGAAAACAAGCCTAACGTTAGTGGGTGGGTTGTAAGTTTAACTTCTAAGGTTCAAAAAGAGGTGGCACAAGACAAGATTTTAAGCTATCTTGATTCAAGTTGGATTGAGGATATTGTTATGAGTTCGGGCAAAAAAACCAGCCCAGATTTTGGCGTTATTGACACGATTATAATTAAAAATGTTTTTGGTGGGCTAAGCAAAATTTCGTTTAAAACCTGCGAAGAGGGGCGCGAAAAATTTCAGGGCACGTCGCTTGATTTTGTTTGGTTTGACGAGGAGCCTCCCAAAGAAATTTATTTTGAATGTCTTATGCGCGTCATTGACAAAAAAGGCGAAATTTTTGGCACGATGACGCCGCTTAAAGGGCTGACTTTTGTTTATGACGAAATCTATTTGAATGCGCACAACGACCCCGAGGTATGGTGCGAGTTTATGGAGTGGGGCGACAATCCGTATTTAAGCGCGGACGAGATAGCAAGGCTTTCTGGGAGTCTTTCAAACAGTGAACTTGAAGCGCGGCGGTTTGGGCGGTTTAGCGATGTTTCAAATAGTATTGTTTACCCAGAGTTTGATGAGGCGGTTAATGTTATCGAGCCGTTTAATGTCCCGCGCGAGTGGTATGATAAAATTTCTATCGACCCGGGGCTACATAATCCGCTTAGTTGCCATTTCTATGCCGTTGATTATGACGGAAATGTTTACGTAATAGACGAACATTATAAGGCCAACACTACTATTGAAGAACATGCGCGCGTCATAAAAGAAAAATGCAAGGCGCTTGGCTGGCCGACGGGGTTTGGGGGCAATATTGAGGCGCTTATTGATAGTGCGGCAACGCAAAAAACGTTGGCAAGCGAGAAAAGCGTTTGTGAGCTTTTTTATGATTTTGGAATTTCGGCTAACCCCAATGTTAACAAAGACTTGTTTAGCGGAATTAGCCGTGTTAAAAGATACTTAAAAGATGCAAATGGCGTGCCGCATTTGTTTATATTTAAAACGTGCACCAATCTTATTCGAGAAATAAAAGGGTATTTTTGGAGCGACGGAGATAGGCCATATAAACGAGATGACCACGCGCTTGATGAACTTAGATACTTTATTATGAGCCGCCCAGAACACAAAGCGCCCGCCCCAGAACTTAACGAAATTCAAAAGGATAAAAAGCGCCTTTTTAATAAAATTAAGATGGCAAGAATGAATAATTTTAATTAAAGAAAGCGTGTAAAAAACGCACAATTGATATAAAAATGTGAAAATTTAGCCAAAAAACATAAAATAAAAGGTAAAAATGCAGAAAATAAACAATAATAAAAATCAAGAAAAACTTATAAAACTTCTTATAAAAAAGGCAGAAGGATTTTTTTATACCGAAGAAAGTTTTGAATATTCATATAATGAAAAACCCAAAAAGAACATAAAACAAATAAGTTTTTTTGATGGCGAAACAGAAGGGCAAAAAGAAAATAAAAAAAGTTGCTTAAATAGTGTCACAAAAACTGGAAATAGCAAAAATAGTGTGATAGACTTGAATTGTGAAGGGGGAAAGAAAGTAAAAGAAAACGCTAAGGGGAAACAATGTGATGAAGATAAACAAGCGGCTACTTTGGTTAAAAAGAAAGTTGCCACGCACTTTGTTCCGCCTGATATGCTTGCTATTAAAATGTTGCTTGAAATTAATGAAAGTAAGATAGGGGGAGACCTTTCAGTTTTAAGCGATGAAGAACTGGCAAGCAAAATCAATGAACTTAAAAACGAACTTGGTATTTAATTTGCTGTTTTAAAAGTAAGATCTATTAATTTTTATAAGTATTAATATCTTATTAAAAAACGCAAAATTCGCGGCCAGGTTTGAAAATTTTAAAGAAAAATAAAAAAACACTGTTAAAAATGCAAAAAATATGCAACTAAATAAAAACGTTTAGTTGCATTTTTGTTGCACAAAAAACGGAGAAGAGATGGATAAAAACAAACTAATTAATAAAACTAACTATTTTTATAACCAAGAAAAAGACGAGGAAATTGTGCGCTTTGTTAAAACCGAATTTGACCGCAGACGAGAAGAGCGCAGACCGTTTGACCTTATTTGGGAGCTTAATATGAACTTTGTTTGCGGGAACCAATATTGCGCAATCAGCCCTAAGGGAGAGATAACGGATAGCGAGAAGGCTTTTTATTGGGAGTGTAGAGAAGTGTATAACCACATCGCGCCGATTGTTGAAACAAGGCTAGCCAAGTTAAACAAGGTTAGGCCGATGGCAAGCGTTAAGCCAGCAAGCAGTGAGCAAAACGATGTATTTTGTGCGAGGTTGTCACGCGCGCTGTTAGACTTTTCGCGTCATAAAAACAAGCTTTCAAAACTTGTAAGTGAGGCAACAGCGTGGAGCGAGGTGACTGGTACAGCCTTTTATAAAGTTGTTTGGAACAGCGCAGGGGGTGACATTATTGGCAGAACGGAAGGCAAGGACGGCGATGATATTTTTTCGGGCGACGTTGACATTTCGGTTTGCCCGCCATTTGAAATCTTCCCGGATAGTCTTGGGGCGAATGGTATTGAGGGTGCGCAGAGCATAATTCACGCCCGCGCCGTGCCCGCAAACCTTGTTAAAAAGCAGTTTGGCATTGATGAAGAGGGGCAAGACCTTAACGCATTGACCCTTGACAGTGACAGCTTTATTTCGGGCCTTGCAGGGCGCAGCAATGTAACCAAGGTGACCAAGGTGACTAAACACAATCAAACGATGGTGATTGAATATTATCAGCGGCCAGACGCCGACTTCCCAGAAGGCAGGCTTATCATCGTTGTTGGCAATCATTTGGCGTTTGATGGTGCGCTTCCGTACGTCACGGGCGAGGGAAACACGCGCGAACTGCCGTTTGTGTGTCAGGTTTCAACAAGCCAAGTTGGGCAGTTTTTCGGGTCAAGCGTTGTTGAAAGGTGCATCCCTATTCAGCGCGCGTATAACGCCATCAAAAATCGAAAGCACGAATTTTTGTCACGCCTTGCGGGAGGCGTTTTGGCGGTTGAGGACGGCTCGGTTGACGTTGACGAACTGCAACAAGACGGCCTTGCGCCCGGTAAGATTTTGATTTATCGCGCGGGGTCGCCAATTCCTAAGTTTATGGATGCTGGCGATGTTCCGTTTGACTTTAATCGCGAAGAAGACAGGCTTTTAAACGAGTTTATCACCGTTAGTGGTGTAAGCGAGTTGATGCGCGACAGTGCGGTGCCGACGGCGGTTACAAGCGGTACGGCGCTTAGTCTTTTGATTGAGCAAGACGAGACGCGTCTTTCAGTTACCGCCGAATATATCCGCGAGGCTATAAAAGAAATTGCGCGAATGACTCTTGAATTGTATCACCAGTTCGCGACAACCAAGCGCTTGTGTCAGATAAGTGACGACAACGGCGAAAGCGAGGCATATTACTTCACGGGCAGCGATTTGACGTGTTTTGACATCGTGCTTGACAGTCAAAACGAACTGACCGAGTCGCCAGCGCAACGCAAAAGTATGATGATTGATATGTTTAAGATGGGTTTGTTTCATGACGAGGATGGAAAGCTGTCTAACCGCGTCCGCTTTAAGCTTTTAGAGGGGCTTGGGTTTGGGCTTTGGGACTTTGCCCAAGACGAAAGGCAGATGCAGGTGCGTCGCGCGGATAAAGAGAACTTAAACGTTACGGCGCGGATGGTGCCTGGCGAGTTTGACGATCACAAAATTCATATCGAAGAGCATAAAAAATACCTGCTTTCGCCAGAGTGTGAAGCGCGCGGAAAAGAGTATTGCAACAATCTATCTGCGCACATTATCGCCCACAAAAATATGAGCATAAGTGACACCGCCTTTAACGGCCTTGAAAAGAAACAATAGATTAATGCCTTGAAATCGGCTACACAATAAGGAGAAAATGATGGATAAATATTTTGGAGAACAACCGCAAACGGCTTGCCACGCAGGTGCAGATGCAAGTGGCGCACAGACGAGCGCGAATGATGCGACGACTGGGGCGCAAGGGGCGGTGGATGCAAGCACGGGCGGCTCTCCATTTGGAAAGTTTAAAGACTCAACAAGTCTACTTTCGGCCTATAACAGTTTACAGGCCGAATTTACGCGAAAAAGCCAGCGCCTTGCTGAACTTGAAAAATCTTTAGCTTTAAGCCAAAAGAATACGGCCTTGCAACCAGAAACTGATGCAAGTGAAAATAAAGCGGAGATAAATGAAAGCGAAATTAATTTTAAGTCGCAAAACGCAAACGCGCTGAACGGTGCTAACGTGAACGCAAATGTGCTGAACAGTGTCAACGCAAACACAAGTGAAAAAACACAAAGCGAGGCGCAAGAGACACAAACGCGCGACCCGATTCCGCAATACAAAAAGGCGAACTGGCGCGAGAAGGTGGCAGCGTTTATCGCCCAAAACCCCGAGGCTAAGGCGCAAGCAAAGGCGATGGCAGAGGTTTTGATTAGTGACAAAAACTTGGCGTCGCTTGATAACTGCCTTGAACTAGCATTTGCGCTAAGTGACTCTAAAACGCGTAAAAAACCTGAGTTTTTAGCAAATGATGAGGGCTTTTTGAAAGAATATATTGTTAATAATCCGCGCGCGCAAGAATTGATTATTGGCAACTATATTAACTCTCTTAAAGCCGTCAAAACCCCGCCCGTGGTTACAACGGGAAAAACCTCAACCATTCCTGTGTCTCCCCCAAAAAAACTAAACAGTATGGAAGAGGCGCGAGAGATGGTTCAAAAATTTTTTAGATAAGGATAAATAAAATGGTAACTTTACAAAATGCAGACAAAGCGTTAAAAGAGGTTTATCTTGGCGTTGTAAGCGACCAACTTAACACGTCGGTTAATCCACTTTTAGCAAGAATTAACCAAACAACTAATGACGTTTGGGGAAGTGAGATTAAAAAGGTTGCGCCATACGGCTTAAACGGCGGCGTTGGAGCAGGAACCGAAACGGGAGACTTGCCAATCGCTGGGGGCAACAACTATGAGCAGTTTACGCTTGCCCTTAAAAACCTTTATGGCAAAATTGAGATTTCAGACAAGGCGATGAGGGCATCTTTAAGCAGCGCTGGCGCCTTTGTTAATCTTTTAAATGCTGAGATGGAAGGCCTTATTAAAGCGTCTTCATTTAATCTTGGACGTATGCTTTATGCTGATGGCACGGGCAAACTTTGTAAGATTGCTGATAACTCGGCAACAACCGTGACCGTTGACAGCGTTAAAAACCTTATGGAAGGTATGGTGATTGACATTATTGACGCAAGTGGCAACATTTTAACCGGTGGCGGCGCAAAGAGAATCACAAGCGTTGACCGCGCTAACAAAAAAGTGACATTGTCAGGCGTAACGCTTACGGCGAGCGCGCTTAAAGTAACAACCAGCCAAACAACGCAATATTATCTTTGCGTTCAGGGCTCGTTTGGCAAAGAACTTACTGGACTTGGCGCTATCTTTAACAACACGGGGTCTATTTATGGGTTAAGCCGCGAAACATATGGCTGGCTTATTCCGTATATGAAAGACTTAAAAACGGGTGATGGTACCGCTCAAATCAACGACGTTAAAATTCAAACCGTGCTTGACACGCTTGAAGAGACGTTTGACAGCAAGGTTGACTTTATCTGCTGCTCATCAGGCGTTAAAAGAAACTATCAAGACTATTTCAGCCAATACCGCACCAACATTGACTTTACAGAGTTAAACGGCGGGTTTAAGGCGATAAGCTATAACAATATTCCAATCGTAAGCGACAGGTTTATTGACGATAACACTATGTTTTTGCTTAACACCAAAGAGTTTAACCTCCATCAACTTTGTGACTGGAAGTGGCTTGAAGGCGAAGACGGCCGCGTTATCAAACAAAACTTTAATAAGCCTACTTACAGCGCGACCCTTGTTAAATATGCAGACTTGATTTGTAACAAACCTGGCGGGCAGGCTAAGCTTACAGGCATAAGCGAATCTTAGTTTAAAAAGGCGGGATTATGAAAGAGTATTTAGAAAAATATCGCGACATTTTTGATTTGCGTCTTCGTATCAAAGAGATTGATAAAAATTATGAACTGGTTTTTAACAAGAAAACCAAACAGGTTGAGGTGCACGATTTCACGCAGCGCGGCGATAGTTTTGTTGCACGTGCGTTCCCCCTTGACGCGCGCCTGATTAACTTGCTTAAACAGACGCGATCTAGCCGTGCGAAAGAATTCTTTGCCGAGATTGACGAGTTTAACAGCGCACTGATTGAAAAAAATAACAAACAAATATCTCAAACTGCGGAAGATAAACTGCGAGAAATTGCTAATTACTCTTTCATTAAACACCGCGATTTAAGCCAAGAAGAAATCTCAAAAATACTAAATAAAGGAGATAAAAATGCTTAGAGATTGGATTTTTAACACCGCCCTTTTATTGGGGCTTAGCGACGTTTGTGAATATATTGAATACCTTGACGACGTGCGGAAGCAGGAAGAAATTAAAAAGGCTGACCCCGATGTTTTAGTTGACCCAATAGAAGAGGTTGCTAAACCGCGCGAGTTTGATTTGATGGTTCATTTTTCAAACATCGTGCTTAAAAGCATAGCAGAATGCGGGCTTGATTTTGTTAAAAGCGAAGAAATTTATTCTAACGAGAATTGTGAGATTGACCTAACAAAACTGTCAAAACAAATTCACGCGATAAGATGTATTTCAGGCTGGGATGGCCTTGGCTGCACAAAAAGCAACCAAAAAGTTGACGGTGTTGATTTAAAAAGAATCAAGGTTGGCATTCCTAATTCGAAATACACGATAATTTATGCGTATAAACCTGATGATAACTATGATTTGTATAGTGAAATTGATTGCCCACCAAATGTGTCAAGTCAGACGCTTATTTATGGGCTTTGCAAGGAACTTGCGCTTTCTCAGCTTCAATATGACCAATACAAAATTTATAAAGATAGGTTTGATGAACTTTTAGAAAAGAATAGTAAGCCGCGCTCGCCATCCTTTCCATCAAGGGGGTGGATTTAGGCTTGAAAAGTTTAACAGTACCAAGCATGTCTCAAATGCGCGTTAAAATCACTGATTTTGGCGGTGTTAATCTTAAAAAAAGCGAAAATATTTCGCCCGTAACTCAGGCGAGGCGGGCGTTTAACTTTTCATCGCATTCGGGCGCGCTTACGGCGGGGATTGGGATAAAGGATATTGCTGACAACCTTTTTAATTCACCCGAAAAAAACACCAAACTTAAAAGCGAACTGGGTGCGCACAAAAACATTAAGCGCACCTATTTTGCTAAAAAATATAACCTCGACTTAGGGGCGCGTGAAGACAAATTGATGTTTGTTGATGCGCAGGGGCGGCTGCATTATTTTCCGCTTTCAAGCGCGCAGTTTGATGAAACTGCAAAAAATATTAAAACCGTAGGCAACCTTAAATTTAGTGTGCCACCACAGGCAATTAACTATCGACTTAATTCAACCGACGTCACGATTTTTACGAACGCGGTTGACCCGATGATTGTTTTTGGCGCAACGCAAGGGGTATATAAGGTTATCGACGCGCCGCACATAACCAGTATGGCGCTGCACTATGAGCGACTGTTTGCCACAGTTGATGGCGAAAAGAGCGCGGTTTGGTTTAGTGACGACCTTGACCCAACCAATTGGAGCGTAAGCCTAACCGAGGCGGGCTTTATTCAAATGCTTGATGAACGAGGCGCGCTTTTAAAGGTTTTGGCGTTTGGCGACTATGTTTACGTTTTTCGCGATTTTGGCATTTCGCGCATAACGGCCTATGCTGACCAGCAGTCTTTTAGCGTTGGGCACCTGTTTGTTTCAAGCGGGCGAATTTACCCTAACACTGTTATGGCGTGCGGCGATGTTGTTATTTTTCTTGCAAGCGACGGGCTTTATCGTTTTGATGGGATTAATTGCACGAAAATCCTTACAGGGCTTGATAAGGGCTTTTTGGGGCTTGACAATACAAGCGCGTGCGTTGGTTTTTTTGAAAACAAATTCTATCTTGCGTGCAAGTTTAGGTTTGATGAAATGGACGAGATTCCGCTTGAAAACAACGCGGTTATCGAGGTTGATATTAATTCGTTTAGCGCGGACATTTTGTTTGGCGTTTGCGTTTTTGACATCAACACCGTTTTAAGCGAAGAATTTTCGGGCGTGTGTGTTTGCGTAAAACTTAATGACAACCAAACCAAAATTGGCGTGTTTGACCACAGTGGGGCAGTGTTTGGCGAGGCCACAAAAAAAGAATGGACGTCGCCGCTTACAGACTTGGGGTATCCCGCTAAACGCAAGATGATAAGGCGTGTATGCGTGACAACTCTTACGCCGTGCGAGGTGGTTTTAACTAACGAAGACGGGTACGAAAAACGGCTTAAATTTAAGGGCAGCACGCGTCCGCAAGAATTGGTTACACGGCTTTTTGGGGCAAGATTTAGCTTTAAATTTTTAACAAGTAGTGCGCGGCCAGAAATCGTCAGTCCGCACGTTGTTATATCACTTGATGGAAGGTAACGATTATGGATTTTGGAAGAATTGCCTATCAAAAGGCGTGCGAAATTGAAAAACAGATTTTGGGCGCAAAAGACGTAACCGGCAGTGGACTTAACTGTTTTGAATTTAACGCGACGCCTGATATTAACGTAAGCGACGAGACGACTTTTTCAATTGAACAAATTGACGCTGAAACTAACGACGTTTGCTTGTTTTTTAAAATTGTTGCAAGCGCGCAAAAGAATAATGAAGGCAACACAAGCGGCGCGGTTTTAAGCGTTAAGTTGCTTTTTGAAAATATGGTTGTTTGCACGAAAAACTTTACTATTTCAGGCCAAAAGCAAGAAGTCACCATTTCGTCAGTAGCGTCCAGCGCGATAACTGGCAAGGGGCAACTAAGCGTTGTTTTTGCGGCCACGGCGACAGTAACGATTGATGAAATTAACTGCGTAGGAATCGGCGCGAAAACAAACACAAAAAGCGAGGCGATTGAACTTAGGGCGGTTATGGCCAAAGACAATATCGCAATTAGTTTTATCGCTAACCACCAACTTAAACTTGCCCTGTTTAGTCCGCTTACCACGCACATAGACAATGAAAAATTTGCCGATTTTAAAACGGCCAAAACGCACTCTATTGCTTTTGATAACGCGTCAAATCGACTTTATGTTGCATTTGTTGCACTTGATGGGAACTTGTTTTTAACCTATCGCGGGGCAAGCGAAGACGTTTTTATTGAAAGCGGCGTTACAAGCGTGTGCGTTCAAAGTTCGTGCGACCCCGATGAAAGCGGGCTGATTGTGGCATATATAAAAAATGGCAAGGCGTTTTATAGATGGGTTTCGGGCGCGATTGTGTCAAACGCGGTAGAGTTTAATGTGCCTGACGCGGTGTATGTGCGGGTGGCGGGGCTTGTAAGCGAAGACAATAAGAACTATATCGTTTTGACGGATGACACTGAAAACAACTATATTTGTTCAAGTATTTTAAGTTCAAAAACGGGGCATCTGATGGACTATCTTGCTTTGCGCTATGAAATAACGCTTTTAATGTATAGCCACCATGAAGTCATTGATAAGTTGTCGCTTGACCCGATTATTTCGGTAATTGACAGAGTGTTCGCGCCAAAAAACAATGTTATGCAAGAGGTAACCACGCTTGAATTTGGTGCGTTTGCAAGTTTTGAGGCCATTGATGTAAGCGAAGGCTGCCTTAAATATGGCATAGAGGTTAACCCAAACAGCGAAACCCCAAACTGGGATATGGACGTTGTTTACATTGACGATTGTGTTGGATTTACGCCGGCGTCGCTTACGGGCAGCACGTCTGCGCCAGTGTTTAGCGCGGGTGATTGGGCAGACAAGTGGCCTTATGTTAACCTTAGGCCGTGCATATTAAATAACGGTGAGGTTACGGCGTATCTTAACCAGCAAGACTTGACGCAGTACGCGGACGGCACCAGTACAGGCATAAACTTGTTAACCAGCGACCCCGGCGACATTATGGTTGAAATCCCAAAAATATATTACCGCGTAAGCGTAACGCAGGAAAAAAAGTGGCGCTTTGAAATCTGCAACAAAAGGCGGCCGCTTTTTAAGCCATATGCTTTTATTCGAGAGGGAAAAGAGGCTGAAAAATTGTATTACGCGATGTTTGCGGCCTCAACAGGCACAGACGATGTTTTGCGTTCGCGCGCGGGAGTAACAAAGATGGCGGTAGGGTCACGCGGGCTTGACGAGATTAAGCCGATTGTTGCGTCAAAGGGCGCGGGGTGGGGGTTGCCTACCTCGTATCTAGGGACGCTTATGGGCATACTTGGCTCAATTTATTTAAAGTCAATTTCGATGACACAGGCACTTGGCAAGGGCGCGCAGGTTTCAACGCCGTCTACCAAATTTAACAAAACCGGGCAAACGCTTGCTTACCCCGCGCACACTTATGCGTATAAAAACACTAATAACAATGTTGACCGTGTGTTTAATATCGAGGGTCTTTATTCGGGGTATATTTCGCTTATTGATGGTGCGTATGCGGGCAAAGACTATCTTGCGATGTTTGACCCATACGGACAAAAGTGTAACAAGCCTAATAACGCCCTGACTGACTATATCTGTATGAAGTTTGATTATTCAAGCATCGAGTCTTGCCGTGGCACTGACCATTTGGTTAACAATGCGTGGGGATATCTTCCGCGGTCAAGCACGGGCGAGCCTGAAAACGAGATTAATGGTTTTGACTATTCGCGGGTGCGCATAAACAAACTGGGGCTAAGCACGTATCGCGTGTTTATGCCAGCGCAGGTGCAGTATGTTATTGGCGCGTTTTCGTTTATAATTGCGGGGCCGGAACTTGCGACGCGCTTTTTGTCAGTGCGCCTAATCTATGCTAAATTTAAGGAGGAAGCAGATGAAAATCAATCTACATAATAAATTTGAAGTAACAACGGGTGGTAAAACCTTTGTTGCATATAACACTATGCTTAAATCGGTTTTTGAAAAAATAGCAGGCCTTTCGCCATACAACGGGTATTTCGCGTTTGGTACGGGCAAGGCGGCCACCAATTTTGACGACACTAAACTTGGTAGTTTTGTTGGCTCGTTTGCCTGCACAACGCTTAGCGGCCAGTTTGACTGCACTAAGGGCAATATGTACGTTGAAAAATACTTGGTTTTTGGCGAGAATGAAAACAACGGGTTTGAGTTTAGCGAAATGGGAATAACCGATACCGCAGATACTGACCCAATAATCTTTAACCGTGTTGTCTTTACTGACGACGACGGGACGGTGATTAAGCTTACCAAGGCGGCGGGGCAAGAGATGACGATTAAACTTACCATCTTTTTAGAGGCCACGGCCGAGGGCAGCGGTATGCTTATTGCGGGCAACAATAAACTGATTGCGCAAATTCTTGGCGAGGATGCAATCACGTCGCGCACACTGCGGTTTGCAAAAGGCAAAAATAACCAGCCGAATGTTAGCATCCATCGCGACAAGCCGACGGACACCGTCCGTTTTGACGGCGATTTTGAGCCGACCTATCTTTCGGGCAATCTTGGCGTAAAGTTAAAGTATCTTGTAGATTTTGGCAAGGGTGAAACCCGCGAGGTTTTGGTTTTAGCAGACGACGAGCCAGTTTTAAGGTATAACTGTTTGGGTGCAAGAGTAACTGATGAAAAGACAAGCGCGCTTTCAAAAACTTTTAATAACTCGTTTTTGGTTCCAGGGCTTGTTAAAGCGGTAACAGCGGTAAAAGCCGCAGACAACACCGAACTTGACATTATACCGACCACGTTTGCGTCCTCTTTTGGCGAAACTCTTAGCCAGCCGTTTGATATGCCTTTTGACGCGACAACAACGCGGTACGTTTCAAAGGACGGAGGTCTTATTGCGTTTGTTTTGAATAATGCAATGTATCTTTATCAAAATAAAGACTATTATATCTTTAAAATAGACACGACTGAGGTTAATTTTACGTCAGCCGTTTCGGGTGTGTTTATGGCTGATGATGTGGTTATGCTTAAACTGACAGGGGCTCCAAATGCTCAATTTTTTAAGGTGGCGGATGGCAAGTGCGTGCCGCTTACGCTTAGCATAGCAGAGAACAGCGGCATCTCGTTTGACCTTTCGGGCGTGGATATGACGATAACAAAAAATGGTATAGTTCGCGTTTGTGGAATAAATTCGGCGGGCGCGGGCGAGTGTGTGTTTTTGACCATTGATGGCAACACGATCAGCGCAACGGGCAAGGTTACAACTACTGACAGTAACATTACGGACGCGGTGGCGCTTTATAAAAATAATTTTTGCGACAGTTTGATATTTTTTCTTACCACTGAGGCGGGCGGCATTCCGGGTGTAAGTGCGGTTGAGTGGGTTAATGCATCGGGCGAGATAGCCGTGCATTCTACAAGTGCGATGGCGCTTAACCTAACATCAAACTGCGTTAAACTTTCGGGCAATGGCCGCGTTATGGCAAGCAAGAAAAACACGAGTTCGTCAAGCTTGTATAACACCTACTTTTTCCCAGAATGCAAGCGATATAACGTTGAGTTTAATAACGAAATAGATATGTTTGTTTCGCCAGATTTTAATTATTGCGTTAAAAAGTTTTCTGACGAAACGTATAAAATCTATCACCTTGTTGGGTTTGGGACTCCGGTTGAGTTTTCAAACGGGTTTGACGGAATGGAACAGTCGACCTTTGTTGACTTTCAGTTTCTTGCCGACACACTTTTAATTTTTACGTCGGCCGAAAAGAAGGTTATTGCTATAAACCTTGACAAGTCTAATACGTGCCTTGAAGGGTTTTTAGAAGAAACGCCCGCCAGCCTTAACGTGTCTTACATTTGTTATGAGCCGCTTGGTGCGCGGGCTTACGAGTCAGTAGAGGCGACGATTGGCCTAACGGTAAGCGGGTTTGAGGGGTCATAAAGTTATGCTGTTTTCAAAAAATATCATCAAAGTTGGCCGTGCAAGCGTTTTAAATGGAATAGTGACCCAAAGCGGAGATATGCACTTGTTTTTCAGTAAAGAGGGCAACAAAGTCTATGAAAAAAGCATATTGTTTTCGTGCGGCGGACAGGTTAACGCTAATCTTACCCCGATTAGTTTTAGTGAGGTTATTCCGCTTTCAAAAGGCGTTAAAGTCACCCGAAACGTGGGGTTTATCGGGCTTGTTAAAACACAATAAGGAGGAAATATGTCAAAGATTTTTACCGAAACAATTAAAATAAAAAAGATTGCAGAAGAAGAGGCTGCGCGCGAAAAACAGCGTGAACAGGCCAAAAAGAATTTATTAGAAAGCCTTGAAGGTGGCGCGTCAAACGGTGGCGGTTCAACTGGCGGTTCGGGCAGTGGTTCGGGCAGTGGTTCGGGCAGTGGTTCGGGCGAAAAAGAAACGTCGGGCGGCTTGGATGGCGGCGCGTCAGGAAGTGACACGGGCAAATCAGGCGCAGGGGAAGTTAGGGAAGAAAAAAGCTTTTTTCCCGACGGGCTTGACGTCAACACCAAGGCTAACAACCCGTTTGAAGAACTTGAAAAGATTGACGAGTTTTATCGTAACAAGGCGGGCGCTGACGATGGGCTGGGGTTAAAAGAGCTTGACGAGCCGATTGACACGCGTGAAGACATCGAAAAGCGCGTGACGGCGTCGGCGGATGCTAAGTATGACAAACTTAAAAAGGCCGAGCAAGACAAGTATGATGAAAGCGTGCGCGCGAGCGAAAAAAGCAAGTCACAGGCGCAAAACAATTTCGCGGCCAGTGAAAGCAAGATTAATTCGTATTATGATGCAAGCGTAACGGCGGCTGAAAATCAGGCGTTAAAGCGCGGGCTTGCAAGGTCGTCGATTATTATTGGGCAACTTGACGGAATTGAAAAGTCAAGAGCAAGCGAGCTAAGTAGGTCGGCCGCCAATCTTGCTAAAACCCTTAGCGATATTGACGCGAACTTAAACAATCTTGAAGCCAAGCGTAACAGCGCGCTTGAAAGCCTTGACCTTGAATATGCAAGCGAGGTTCAAACCGAGATTGAAAAGGCGGTAAGTGATCTTAATAAAAAAAAGCAAGAGGTTATCGACTTTAACAACAAGGTCAAGCAACTTGAAGGCGAATATGGCCTTAAAAAAGAAAAACAAAAGGCAAGTATTAAGCAGGCTGAAAACGAGTTTAGGCTTAAAAACGGAATGGATGTTGACGCGGGCTATGATGACGCCACGCGCACTAAAATGATGTATTGCCTTGAATACCTAAATGGTATGAAACGCGCGGATGCACTTAAAAAACTGACTAGCGACAATATGTTTGCCTATTATCTTGGCAATGCATGGCTGGACGTTTATAATATGCAGGCGGCGCGTCCATTAAATTCATAGGAGGAAACTATGCTTAAAGACAAAATGAAAACATATAATTTTTGGATAAGCCTTGTCAGTGCTGTGTTGTTGGTGGCGCGGCTTATCGCGAGTAAGTTTAACATAGAGATAGACAGCTCGCTTGTTATGGATGTAACAACGGGGCTTTGCGGTATCTTTGTGGTTTTGGGCATCATCTCGGCGCCACAAAAAACAGTAACCAAATTTATTGACCGCCCACTTGAAAACTCCGCTCCCGTGGGGGAGGATGGTCGCGCAGCGGCAGAGGGTGTAATCACGTCGTTATCATCACGCGCAAGCGTGCTCGCCAAAAATTTTGAAACAAAATTTGCAGGCGAAGAGGAACAACCGAACGCAAATAAAGCGAGCACTTGCGATAGCAATGTTGAGCGTCAAATAAGTTCGAGTTGTGACGAGGTGGCAAGCCCATCGTTAAGCGAAGAGGCAACTGTTAACAGCGAAGCCTCCGCCCCCTTGGGGGAGGATGGTCGCGTAGCGACAGAGGGGGTAATCTCATCCTTGTTAACTGCGTCACGTATCGATGAGACAGAAACGGCGGTTGCAACCCAAAGTGAAGAAAATATGGGGGTTGTAATCGAAAGCGAGAGCAATGCAAATGACGGCATTAACCAAATGACTAACCCTAATGACGGTGGTAACCATATGCCCAACCTTGCGGAGTTTTCAAAAGAGCAGCTTATTGAAATAATCTGCGCCAACCGTCAACTTTTAAATTCAAGTAAAAATAATTAGACAAAATTATCAATCTGTAACTGAATAAACTTATTAAACTATCTTGGCCTAATCGCTAAGATAGTTTTTTGTTTTTCATAAAACACTTGATTTTTTGCGCGGGGAGGTGTATAATAAGAAAAATTTCTTTTGGGATAACGATTTTTACACACGTTTGGGGAAGCGTTGCATAGAGCAACTAGGTGTTTTTTGCGGTATTTTTTTGAAAAGAAGGGAATAATTATGTCTTATAAGAATTCGGTTAAAATTTTCAGTTCTAACTTTAATTGGGTTTATGTTCAGCTTTTATATAATATTATTTGTTCGGCGTTTGTGTGTTTGGTAAGTTTTCTTATCGCGATGCCAACGATTAATCTTTTAAAAGCGGAGGGGTGGTTTGACGCGGTTGCGAGGCTTGTTGAGGCGGTGTACACAACTCCTCGCGCCATAAACGCAAGTTTTAAAGAGATAATTTTGACCTTTTTTAACATTCTTTCAAACAATTTTTCGGCCTATTGGCTTAGTTATATCGGCTTTTGTTTAAGCGCGATAATATTACCGATGTATTTAAATGGGCTAAGTCGCTATGTTGTTTGCAAGATGTCTAACGCAAAGATTTCAAGCCTTACCAACCTTGGTTTTTTCAGCACGCTTTTTAGCGAGTTTGGCCGCGCGAGCAGCTATTCGCTTTTAAGGCTTTTGATTGACCTTGTGTTTTTAATGTTTGAGATTGTGCTGTTTTGCTTGTATCTTATGTTTGCTGACGGGGTGTTTTTGACGATACTTTTACTTATTATTTTGCTTGCGTTTGTGCTGTTTTTAGCCTCGCTTAAACTTACGGTGCTTGCTAACTTTGCGCCAGTTATGATTGAAGAAAACTTGCCTGCGGGCAAGGCATTAAAACGTGGTGCAACAATGTCTGGGCGCGCTTTTGGGCGAACCTTGGGCAACTCTGTTATCGTGCTTTTAACTTTGATGGTAATAAACGTGTTTTTTGGCGTGTTTACCGTTGGGGTTGGATTGTTTATAACGATACCGTCAACGGGTGTGTTTATAAGCCTTTTCATGGTAACTAATTTTTATACCATGGAGGGCAAAAGGTATTATTTAGCCGATAACCTTATCGTTGAACCAAAGAAAGAAAATATAGAAAATTAAAGGAAATTAAAATGGAAGAAAGTATTATACAAACGGCGGCCGAAACGGGGGTCGCCAAACCTAAAAAAAGAGTGTTTTCAGCTGATGCTAACGTTGAAAACAAAACCTATTACGAAGCAGGTGGCGCTAAAAGGCGTCAGTTTAGGCCTCGCGCAGGGCAAAGAATGGCTAACCCAAAAACTGCGCAATCTGTTCAGGCACCAAGCGCTAAGGTTTTACAAAATGGGCAGTCAGTTCAGGTAGCAAATGCGCCAAAAGAGGGTGTAAAAATCGCTACATTTAACAATTTTGACCAAGACGAGATAGAACCACAAATCATTGCTAAGCCAAAAACGCGTCATAACGCGCTTAAAGTTGTGTTTTTAGGCGGTGTGGGCGAGATAGGCAAAAACATAACGGCGCTTGAATATGGCGACGATATTCTGCTTATAGACTGTGGTCTTGCGTTCCCTGGCGAGGATATGCCGGGTGTTGACCTTGTTATCCCTGATTTTACGTACGTTAAAGAGAACGCGTCGCGCATTAAGGGTCTTGTTATAACCCACGGGCATGAAGACCATATCGGGTCTATCCCATATCTGTTTAAAGACTTTAAGTGTCCAATTTTTGGAAGTAAGTTGACGCTTACGCTGCTTGAAAACAAGTTTAATGAGCACAAAATTCGTGGCGTTAAGATGAACGTGGTGCGTCCGCGCAACGTTGTTAAACTTGGCGTGTTTACCGTTGAGTTTATCAAAGTGAACCACTCGATTGCGGGGGCGATGGCGTTGTCTATCACCACTCCTGCGGGCGTTGTGTTCCACACGGGCGACTTTAAGATTGACTATGAACCTATTGACGGCGAGATGATTGACCTTCCGCGTATCAGCGAGATTGGGTCAAAAGGCGTGTTGCTTGCGCTTTGTGAAAGCACGAACGTTGAGCGCCCGGGCTACACGATGAGCGAGAAAAGCGTTGGCCAAAAACTTGAAAAAATCTTTATAGACAACTCTGACAGGCGAATTTTTGTTGCAACCTTTTCAAGCAATATTTATCGCGTACAGCAGATTATTGATCTTGCTATCAAATACAATCGCAAGGTGGCGGTTGTTGGGCGCAGTATGATAAATAACATTGACGCGGGTATGCGTATCGGCGAGTTTAAGTTTGACAAGTCGGTTTTTATCGACGTTGAAAAAGTGCCTAATATGGACGATAAAAACGTGCTTGTTTTGTCTACCGGAAGTCAGGGCGAGCCAACCAGCGCGCTTTCAAGGCTGGCTAACGGCGAGTTCCCTAAACTTGTTATCGGCGAGAATGACACGGTTATCTTTTCATCAACGCCAATTCCGGGCAACGAGAACTGCGTAAATAAAGTCATCAATAACCTTTATCGCAAGGGCGCGATTGTTATTCATGACGACGTTCACACCTCAGGGCACGCGTGCCAAGAAGAGTTAAAGATTATACACAGTCTTTTAAGGCCGCAATATTTTATCCCAGTTCACGGCGAGTATCGTCATCTTAAAGAACACGCTAATCTTGCTGAGAAACTTGGTATGGACAGGCATAATATCATAATCCCAGAGATTGGTATGGTGGTTGAGGTCGGCAAGCGCGGTATGAGCGTTAAGGGCAAGGTGCAGGCGGGCGAGATGCTTGTTGACGGCCTTGGCATTGGTGATGTTGGCAGCGTTGTTTTAAGAGACAGAAAGTTGCTTAGCGAAGACGGGCTTGTTATCGTTGTTATCGGCGTAAGCGGCATAACGGGCGAGTTGACCAGCGATCCATATATGATAACACGCGGGTTCGTTTATTCGGGCGAGGCAGAGGCGTTGGTTGAAGAGGCCAAGGGCGTGCTACATGACACGCTTGTTACGCTTGATATGCAAGAGCGCGACTTTAACGAGCTTCGAAACCAAATTCGCAAGCCGCTTAGAAACTTTTTCTATAAGAAAACTAAGCGCAGTCCAATGATTTTGCCTATTATTTTTAGAGTGTAAGGCAACAAGCTTTCATTGTGGCAAAATGTGTAAAAAGGTCACAATAGGCGTAAAAACAAAGGAAAACGTATGGAATTTAAAGGGAATTTTGAAGGTTTAATGGCCAAGGCAAGGGCGAAAGGGGTGCCGGTTATTCGTGACCAAACGGCCGATGATTTGTGCGCGTTTGTTGATATGACGGCGCCGGAAACCATCCTTGAATTCGGCACGGGGGTGGGGGTTAGTGCGATTTTGATGCACGAGGTAACTCCCGCCAAGATTGACACGATTGAACTTGACGCTGCGCGCGCAAAAGAGGCGCAAGCCAACTTTAACAAGATGGGCGTTTCGGACGACATCACGTTACACACGGGCGACGCGTTTGAGGTGTCTTGCCAAATGGTAAGGGACGGGCGCAAGTTTGACTTTGTTTTTCTTGACAGTTCTAAAGGGCAATACATCAAACTTTTGCCCAATATTATAAAGTTATTGAACCCGGGCGGCACGATGTTTGCTGACAACGTGTTGTTTAGGGGTTTTGTTTATGGCCAGTGCCCGAAAAGGTATAAAACGCTTTCGGCGCGGCTTAGGCAGTTTATTGACGCGGCTAAAAATAGCGACGCGTTTTGTGACGTGTGCGTTTATGACACCGAAGACGGCTTTCTTGTCGCGCGGATGAAATAAGACCAAGCGATGCTTGGAAGTAAAAAGAGAAAAAGATGAAAAAGATTGAGTTATTGGCCCCGGCGGGCGACATTGAAAAACTTAAAACGGCATTGCATTTTGGTGCGGACGCCGTTTATTTTGCTGGCAAAAACTATGGACTCAGGGCGTTTGCGGGCAATTTTGAAGATGACAATTTAAAGGATGCGGTTGCGCTGGTGCACGCGGCGGGTAAAAAGGCCTATGTTACCCTTAACGTGTTTGCGCGCAACAAAGATTTTGAGGGGCTTAGCGAGTATCTTAAAGTTTTGGTTGAGGCAAAGGTAGACGCGTGTATCGTAAGCGACCTTGGGTTGTTTATGTTTATCCGCGCTCACCAGCCGGGTCTTGCGCTGCACGTTTCAACACAGGCGAACACCACTAACAAGTTTAGTGCAAAAGCGTGGGCAGACCTTGGGGCAGAGCGTATCATCTTGGCGCGCGAATTAAGCATTGCTGAGGTTGAAGAGATTTGTGCGGCGCTGCCTAAAAACGTTGAGGTTGAAGTTTTCGTTCACGGCGCGATGTGTATAAGTTACAGCGGGCGCTGCTTACTTTCAAATTATCTTGCGGGCAGAGACAGTAACCACGGCGAGTGCGTGCAGGCGTGCAGGTGGCATTACAGCCTTGTTGAAGACGAGCGCCCTGATGAAAAATTTGAGTTGCAAGAAGACGAGCGCGGCGCATATATTTTAAACAGCAAAGATATGTGTTTGATTGAGTATCTTGACAGGCTTGCAGCAGCGGGCGTGACCAGTTTTAAGATTGAGGGCAGAATGAAGTCGCCTTATTATGTTGCAACAGTTGTGAACGCGTACAGGCGTGCGCTTGACGAACTTGAACTTTCAAGAAAGCAAGGGAGAGAGTATCGGGTGAGCGACGAACTTTTGGGCGAACTTAAAAAAGCCAGTCACCGAAAATATACAACGGGCTTTATGTTTAACGATGGCGAAGCGAGGCAGAATTATCTATCATCAAGCCAAACGCAAGAGAGTACGTTTAGGGCGATTGTTTTAAAAGCCGATGGGAACAGGGTGCTTGTTGAGCAGCGTAATAAGTTTAAGGTTGGTGACAGTCTTGAAATTTTAAGCCCAAACAGCGACTTTAATAAAAAGGCGAAAGTGATTAAAATTGAAGACGAAAAGGGGCAATGTTTAGACGAAGCAAAAATTGTGCAACAAAGAATCTGGCTTACGCTTGACGGGGTTTATAAATTGACCCAAGGCGATATTTTAAGGTCTTAATGATAAGGGCGGGCGACGTTTGTTGAGTTAAGGTATTGTTAACGCTTGGCGATTTAAGGCCATTGGGAACATATAAAAAATCGCAAATTTAAAGAAAAAATCGAGTTTTTTGCCCGATTTTTTTATTTTACCCATTGAAATTGCGTTTTTTGCGTGGTATAATAAAGAAAAAATTGAGGGGAAAAATATGGATAGTTTGGCAAAACGTAAGATAACAAGAAAAGAGACCGAGGCGATTTTTAACAAGGTTTGCACGTGTCTTAAGATGGCCGATAAATATTCGGCTGTAACTAAGGGCAAGGTTGAAGACGCGGTTTATGATTTGGTTAAAAATAATATGATTATAACGTCGATGAAAGATGAAAACGGCTTGGGCGTTTATGATTATGCTGCGCTTGGCAAATTCAAAAGTATTATGAGCTTAACGCGGACTTGTGAAAATGGTCTTTTTAGAAGTGACTATGAAGAGGAACTTTTTGACAAGGCGCGCGCGGGCGATAAGTTTGCTGAGTATGATTTTATTGAGGGGAACTTGCCACTTGTTGAGTTTTTGGCCGAAAGGCATTTAAACATTGCAGACTTCGATGAGCTTTATTCGGCAGGGGCGTTTGGGCTTATGAGTGCGTACCGCAGTTTTGATAAGACGCGCGGGATAAAATTTTCGGCCTTTGCGGGACTTAGCATTAAGCATGAAATGTTTAAATATTATAAAAAAACCAAGCGCGCTTGCAACCCAATTGGCAAAGAATGTTCGCTGTTTGACCCGATTATTGAATTTAAAAGCGGGCATATATGGACACTTATGGATATTTTGGAAGACGAGGATGTTGACATCTTTAAAGGGCTTTATCAAAAGGACGTAAGCGAAAAGGTTAAGCGCGTGCTTGCTAAAAAACTTACGCAAACGCAGCGCGAAATAATTGAAAAATTGTATGGCCTTAAAAACGAAGACGCGAAATCGGTGGCAGAACTTGCGGCGGAAAGGAATGTATCTACGCATAATATTTATAACATTCAAAGCGCGGGGCTTAAAAAACTTAAAACTGCGCTTGCGGGCATGTATGAAAATATGGAAAAATAGCATTCATAAAAAGGCATAAATATTTAAAATTCGACATAGATTTTATCGGGGGATAGAATCTATGTTTTTTAATTGGCTTATTGGGCTTTTGTCTAAGCTGTTTCTGTGGACGGGGCTTATCAAAAGCAAAAACGCGTTTGCAAAACCTCTTTCAGGCAAAGAGGAAGATGAGCTTTTTGATAGGCTTTCTAAGGGCGACAAAGAGGCTGCGGAACTTTTGATTAAGCACAATCTACGGCTGGTTGCCTTTGTTGCAAAAAAATATAAAAATTTCAGCGACCAAGACGAGCTTATCTCAGTCGGATCAATCGGGCTTTTAAAAGCGGTTAAAACTTTTAAAAAAGAAAAGGGGCGGTCGTTTTCAACATATGCGTCAAGGTGCATTGAAAACGAGATACTTATGCTTTTTCGTGGGCAAAAAAAATATAATCAAGAAATCTCGATTGATGAAAGTATCGGCACGGATAAAGACGGCAACAGTATAAGCCTTATTGATATTTTAAGTGAAGATTGTGAAGAAACGGTGCTTAGCAAGGTTGAAAATAAGATGCTTATGGAGAGGGTAAATGCGACTATCGCTAGGTGCTTAACGGAGCGCGAAAAGGAGGTTATTAACTTGCGGTTTGGGGTGGGGGGCGAAGTGTCACACACTCAGCGTGAGGTTGCTGCCATTCTTAGAATTTCAAGGTCGTATGTATCAAGAATTGAAAATGAGGCGATTGAAAAGATAAAAAACAACTTATCTTAAAGGCAGATGTTAAGAATGCCTGTATAAAACTTTGAGTTAGAAAAAGTGCAAAACCAATCAAAATTTCATAAAATAGTGCATTATTTTTCAAAAATAACACTAAAATTGCAGTTTTTGACAATATTCGACAAGCATTGACTTTTGTTTAGCCTTTACAAAAACTGGGTGGAGTGATATAATGAATATATGAAAAAAACAGACTGTAAAAATGAGAATATGAATAGCATTATGGCGAAGTTCGATGGTTTTAACAGCGACAAAGAGTGCTTAGAGTATATTTGCTGCATTTTTAAAAATGTTGATAAAATGAGTGAGGACCAGCGGCGCCGGCTTAAAAACTCAACGAAAGTTATGATGAAGCGCTTTCCTAATATGATAAATTTAACAACGAGAAGTGGTGAAAGTTTGGCGCAGGTTTTGGACGCACTTGGCATTGATAAAAATTGCGAGATTGTTAATTTTAAGTATGGCGGATTTAGGTCGTCGCGCGAACAAGAGTTGTTTGAAAAGATGCAAAAAGGAGACAAGTTTGCGGCCACCGATTTTGTTAATATGAATATGGGACTGGTTAATTCTTTGGCAAATCATTATTGTGGTATGGCGGGGTTTGAAGAGGGCGTGTCTTTGGGGCTGGTCGGTTTGGCGGCGGCTATCAGTACGTTTGATAGCAGCAAGGGTTGGCGATTTACAAGCTATGCGGCGCGCGTTATAACTAATGAAATTTTAAGGGCTAAGCGGCACGAAGACCGAATGGCGGCACCCAAAAATGTTTTGTATTTTTATGACGAGGTTGGAATTGACAACAAATCGGGAGAGACGGCGCGCCTGATTGATTTGATAAAGACGGATGGTGACGACCCGACATTTGATGAGGTTGACGAGCGGGTTGGTAGGTACGAACGCGCAAGATTGGTTAAACAGATTATTGAAAATGACTTGACCGAGATGGAGCGTGTGGTTATAAAAAACCGCTATGGGCTTGGTGGCAAAAAATGCTTGTCTCAGCGTGAGGTGGGTGAAATTATTGGGTACTCACGCGCGTATGCTGCATTGATTGAACTAAGAGCAATTTCTAAAATAAAAAAGTTAATCGAACAACGGGCTGCAAGAATGGATATTGGCTTTTTGGTAAACAATTGTAATAACGTTGAAGATGGCGTTAAAAATATTACTAATAGTGCTGCTATTAGTGGTGAAAATGGTTTGGGTGACGGCAATGAGAAGGCTGTTGGGGCTTGACAAAACCCGCTTTTCATGATAAAATACTTAAAGAGTTAGCCAGATGATAGCGCGCAAGGGTAACCTTGTGTGAGGAAAGTCCGAGCACCACAGGACAAGTGCGCTTGATAACGTCAAGCTAGGGTGACCTAAGGAAAAGGGCAACAGAGATAAACCGCCAACCGCCCAAACGGGTAGGGGCAAGGGTGGAAAAGTGGGGTAAGAGCCCACTCGTGGCATTGGTGACAACGCCTCGCTGTAAACTCCGCACGGTGCAAGATGTAGGGCATTAAGGGCTGTCCGCTCGCCCTCAATATCGCATAGAGTTACGTGGCAACACGTAAACAAGATTGATTATCATCTAAAACAGAACTCGGCTTACAGACTAACTTTAACTCCTCTTATGAGGGGTTTTTATTTGTAACAATATTTTGACATAGGGTTTTAAGACGTTTTTTTTTTGCAAAACATATGTCAAAAAACTTAAAATTTTAAAGTAGATTATTTGTTGGTTTTTTATAAAATAAAACTGGTTATTTGGTCAAATGTCTGCGTTAAATTAAAAATCGTAAGGTGTATTTTTGGAAATTTTAATAATTAAAAAAACGCAAAAACGCACAAAACTTTTAAAAATAATGGCAAAAAATTAAAAAACTTGTTTAAAAATGTGAAAAAGATATATAAAACCAATTAAAAATCAAGATAAAAACACATCAATTTGCACTTTTTTTAACAACCCCCTTGAAAATGGGGTAAAGAAGTGGTAAAATATAGAAAAACTTTACGGGAAGAAGGTTATGGTTAATTTTCAAACGGTTAAAACGGTTAAGCAGCTTTGTGGGATAATCAAACGTATGGACGATGCGACGGTTGAGCAGCGTTCTAAATTTTGTTCGTCGGTTTCAAAACTAATTAGCAGCGACCCAAAAATTCTTGACCTTAATTATTGTGGAATTGATTTTAAAAGCCTTGCATCTAAGCACGGGTTTTCGTTTGATAAGGAAGGCAATTGTGTTGATAACTTAGATGCGCAAGAATGCAAAGCAAACGGCGTAACAAGTTTTAAAAGCAAAGAGGATGAAAGGCTGTTTGACCTTGCCAGAGCTGGTGATAAGTTTGCTGAAAACGATTTTATTGAAAGGAATATGCGGCTTGTTTATAGATATATTAACAGCTATAAAGATTCGCTTGACGAGGACGAGATTGTGTCTTTGGGAAGCTGGGGGTTGATGTCGGCCTTGCGTGCGTTTGATAAAAATATGAAAAACTCGCTTGGCATGCCCGTGTCGTTTTCGTCGTATGCCTGTATGGCGATTGAAAGCCGCTTAGGGTATGGCCTTGCGCAGAAGCAAAAGCAAGAAAAACACAGACCAGTTTTGCTTTATGACGCTGTGCAAACTGAACAGTCATCAAGCGATGGGGGCGACCTTTGCCTTATTGATACGATTGAAAATCATTCTGTGTGCCCTGAGCAAGTTGCTGAAAATAATGAAATGGTTGAGACGCTTTTGGGGTTTTGTAAAAGGGTTTTAAAAGAGCGTGAGTTTAATATTATCATGAGCATGGTTGCATTTAACAAAAACGGAAATGAGATGGCCAAAGAACTTGGCATTACGCGTCAACGTTGCAGCGAGATTAAACTTAGAGCTATTAAAAAACTTAGGGTGGCGCTTGGTGCGGCGGGCTATACGGTCTGCGAAAACGATGGTGAACTTGCCTTAGAGTTTCAAAAACTTAGCGCAAGCCAAAGCGCGGCCATCAAAGAGGAACTTCAAGCCTTGCCAAAATCAGCCTTTACAAAGTGTGACGTGTTAAACAAAAAACCGCGTACGGACGATGCAGCGGTAAGGGTTGCTAAAATTGGCGACCTTTTAGACGCCGTGCCTGATAGTGAGTTTGTTCATAACAAAAAGCAGCTTTTGGGATTGTATCTAAGGCTTTTTAGGACAAACCGAAACTTGCTAGGTTCGCCAGAGGTTGGAGCAATTGGCGACCTTAAAAAGATTGATTTTATCTGGAAAAATTGCTTTAACGAGGACGAAAGTAAAAATCTTGAGTTGCTGGCAAATATCGCAAGTGAAGAGCTTTGCAGGGCAAACCAAAAAGACACTTCATATAAAGGTACGAATGAGATGAAAAGACGCAGCCAAGTGATTTTCACTAACCACCTTGCGTTCTTCCTTAAAAACTTTGACTTGGCGCAGATTGGCGTTACGACCTCGGGCGCAAATGGAGTAGATTTTAAGAATGAATTCAGTATTATCTATGGGCTGGCTGACGATTTTAGTCTTGGTGCCGTTAATCTTAATGACAAGTCTACTGCTACAAAAATAAAGTGTCTTAAACTTATCGACCAATTTCTTGACATGGGCGTTGACGATTCTACGAAACTGATACTAGACGAATATTATCACAATCAGATGACGTTTGTTGAGCTTGAAAGTGTTGTTAACTTAAACAGAGTAACGATTTCACAGCGCAAAGGGCGCGTTTGTAAGCGTGCTGAACTTTATGTTAATCGCGAACTTGAAAAACTTGCATATTGCGATGAAGATGAAAGCGAATGTATTGTTTTAAATAAATAGTTTGATTTATATTTTTGCCACCGAATTGGTGGCTTTTTTATTGTGCGGCGTTTGATACATTTTATTTTGATAATAATTGATGTGTGATAGTTTGTATTATTAACTTTATCTGTTGTTTAGTTATGTTGCTTTTATGCTTAAAACCGCGGTTATTTTCGCGTAAATTTTTGTGCAATTTTAATTGTTGTTGTGATGAACAATATATAAATATTAATAGCAAAAAACGCAAAAACCAAAAAAATATTTTAAAAAATGGCAAGATTTATTTAAATAATACTATAAAAATGCAGAAAAATAATCACGCAAAAAAATTGACATATAGAAAATGTAAGATAGGTAATATTGACTATAATCTTAAATTTCTTATAAAACAGATAAATAGCCCAGTGTGTGACTTTGCAACAAAGATGTTAAAGACGCGGATGGGTGATGTTGCTAATATTTATAAAATTTTAAAGGCGCAAATTAAGAAAAAGAACTATGCATTAATGGACACAAAATTTAGGGCGACAGGTAATGTTTCAAGGGTGCAGTCGCTTGCCAATTTTGCAGCGTTTAAAACTTTATTTGGTTTTAAATTTAACGCAATATCGGCCATAAATAATGAAAAAACACGCAAAAAACTGTATATTAAAGAAGAAAATGTTTTTTTTACGTTATTTGCACTGTCGCTTTTTGGGTGGTTGGTTGTGATGCTTAAAGACTTAAAAAGGTGCAATCGTTATATAAAACACGCATCTAAATCGGCCTTTAAAATTAACCCCAAAGGCATCAACATAAACTGCGAGAAAGACTTTTTAAAAATTTATGGGGCATATGTGTTAAACAAGAATGCGGCGGTTGCGTGCGCAAAGGTTAGCCCTGTTGCTATAAATGAAAGCGTTGGGCGGACGCTTTTGCTTTACGCCGATTTCGAAAATAAGATAAAAATTATCTGCAACTGGTTTCGGTTTTTGATAGACAAAAAGCTAATTTCAAAATGAGTAAATGATAAGGATTGATTGGCAAAAGGTGACTTAAAAAAGTTGTTTTAATTTATTATCTATGTTATAATTTATTTAACTATGGCTAAACGAATTGACAATTTTGAGAACTTGCCCTTAAACGGACTTGCAACATTAAATGCGCAGAACGAGGCGCAAGGTAATCTTAAAGGTGATGTTGGGCAAGAGGAGAATGCAAGAATGGCTTACGCCGCAGGCACCAACAATGCAAAGGCTGGCGCTCAAGAGGCGGAGTTTTTTGGCGTAGATTTTAAAGCAACTCCTCTTGCTGAACGTATGCGTCCGCGCTCGCTTGATGAATTTTTGGGGCAAGAGGCAGTTGTAGGCAAAAATTCGGCTATACGCAGGCTGATCCTTGCAGACCGTATGGGCAGTTGTATTTTTTATGGCCCACCAGGGACGGGTAAAACGACGCTTGCGGGGATAATAGCCAGCCAAACGCAAAGCCGTCTTGTTAAACTTAACGCGGTTTCAAGCGGGGTGGCTGACGCAAAGAAGGCGATTGAGGACGCTAAGCGTAACCTTGAACTTTTTGGCAAAAAGACGTATTTTCTTTTAGACGAGTGTCACAGGTGGAGCAAGGCGCAAAGCGACGCTGTTTTGGAAGCAATTGAAAAAGGATATATAGTTTTTATTGGGTCGACCACAGAGAACCCGTTTGTTAGTATGACGCGCGCAATAGTGTCACGGTGTAGGGTGTTTGAGTTTAAGCCGCTAAGCAAGCAAAATGTTTTGACGGCGTTAAACCGAGCTTTAACAGATAAAGAACGCGGGTTTGGCGGCCTTAAAATCGATGTGACCCCCGAGGCGCTTGACTATATCGCCAATGCAAGCAGCGGCGACGTGAGGGTAGCGCTTGGAGCACTTGAAGTTGCGGTAATGTCTACGCCGCTTGAAAGGGGCAAAATCAGCGTAACGCTTGAAACCGCCAAAGAGTGTATGCAAGGGCGCGTGCTGTCGTTAGATGACGACGTGTTTTATGACTGCCTCAGTGCGTTTTGCAAAAGTCTTAGGGGAAGTTGTCCCGACGCCGCGCTTTATTGGGCGCACAGGCTTATCAAGTCTGGCTGTGACCCGCTTATCATTTTCAGGCGGCTTATCGCGCACGCAAGCGAAGATGTTGGGCTTGCTAACAGTAACGCGCTTACCATTGTCACCTCGGCGATGACGGCGTACCAGCAAATCGGCCTACCTGAGGGGTTGTTGCCACTTAGTCACGCGATTATCTATGTTTGCGTTAGCCCTAAGTCTAACAGCGTTGTTGTAGCGATGAATGCGGCGCAGGCGGACGTTGAAAACACGTTTAATGACGCCGTTCCGTCTCACCTTAAAAACACGAACTATCTTAACGAAAAGCGCGCCAAATATAAATATCCGCACGATTTTGGGGGCTACGTTGACCAGCAGTATCTGCCTGACAGCATCGCTGACCACACCTATTACGTGCCAAGCGCGAATGGGGCAGAAAAGAACATCGTTGTTCCTAAAAATTATAAAGGGAAATAGAATTTGCTGCACAAATAAGTGAAAAGTGAAAAGAAGCGGTTGATGAGCTATATGTTGTTGACAGCGAAGCCATCGCCCCCTTGGGGGAGAATGGTCGCAGTGGAGCGCAGAGCGACACAAGACAGAGGGGGTATAAAATCAACTTAAAAAAGCGGACTAAGACCCCCTCCGCCTCGTACCTCGGCAATCCTCCCCCAAGGGGGCGGAGACCACATTTCAACTTTCAACTTTCAACTTTAAACTTTCAACTTTAAGAAGAACTGGATAAACAAAGGAGTTTTGCTATGATTAATGACAAAGAGCTTAAAAAAGAAAAAGACTATTTAAAAACCGTGCTTTATATCTTAAAGCAAAAGATTGCGGGCAATGAGCAGATGCTAAATGAAAGCGAAAAGCAAATTGCAAGCGACCTTAAATATGCGTGGGATAATGTGTTAGATGACAGCGAGTGGGCAGAGGTCAAACTTCAAGTCAACCGCCGCGAAGCCACGTCGCTTAACGCCAAAAACCGAATTTATGCGTATGGAAGAATGATTAAGTCGGCCTATTTTGCGCGCATAGATTTTGACGACGGCGAAGATATCACTCCTCTTTATATTGGTATCGCGACGCTTGATGATGACAACTTTTTCTATGTTTATGACTGGCGCGCGCCAATTTCGTCTATGTTTTATGATTTTGAGCTTGGTGAGGCGTATTATGACACGCCAAACGGTCGCGTTTCGGGCAAAATTACCCTAAAAAGGCAATACAAAATTAATGGCGATAAAATTGAGCAGATTTTTGACACCAACCTTCAAGTTGTTGATGACATCTTGAAACAAATGCTTTCGGGTCACACGACGGACAAAATGCGCAACATCGTTATGACCATCCAAAAAGAACAAAACAAGATTATCCGCGCGATGGACAGTGACGTGCTTTTGGTGTCAGGCCCCGCGGGCAGTGGCAAAACCAGCGTTGCGATGCACCGCGTTGCCTACCTTTTGTACGCCCTTAAAGACAGCCTTAAAAACAGCAACATCTTGGTTATCGGGCCTAATGATATCTTTTCAAACTATATTTCAAACGTACTTCCTGAAATCGGCGAAGACAACGTTTATCAAACAACGTTTAGCGATTTTGTTATGGCCTTTTTGACGGAGTTTAAGGTGCGCGGTGGGCTTAATGACATATATGAATGCGTGTATTCGGTTGACCCAAAAGCGACCAATAAACCCGTTATATATAACTCTATCAAGCTTAAACAATCAAGCGCATATATAAGCCTGATTGAGTCTTTTATCGCGTCAAGAAAGTCTCGCGTGTTGTCGGTTGATGACGTGGTTGTTGACGGAAAAACGATAATCGAAAAGTCGTTTCTTGAAAAATTTGCTGATACGATTGAAATTTCTGGGCAGACTTTTCGCGAGCAGGGTCAGCGCATAATCGAAAAGATTTTAATTCATCTTGACATCAAACTTGGGGGCAACCGTGCGGCGCGAAACAAGATTAAAAAAGCGCTTGAAAATAACTTAAATCGCCTTAAACCCAAAGACCTTTATCTTGAGCTTTTTTCTGATAAAGAGGCGTTTGTTAAACTTCTTTTAGATACATATAATCAAAACGCGGTGGCGCCAAAAAATCGCCTTACCATAAAAGAGCTTAGCGATATTTTTGACTATACTCACGAGGCGTTAAATAAGGGCTTTTTGCCATTTGAAGACGTGTCAGGATATATGTATCTTAAAGACCGCATTGTTGGCTTTAAGTCGCAAAAAAATATTAAGCAGGTAATTATCGACGAGGCGCAAGACTATTCAAGCCTTCAATTTAAGATTCTAAGCCGCGTGTTTAAATACGCCAAAATCACGGTTTTGGGCGACGTAAACCAGTGCATTATGCCATTTGCAAGTTATTCTAGTTTTGAGCCAATTGCAAACATTTTTAAAGACGCAAGACCTGAAAGCAAGGTCGAGGTAAGCTATCTTAACAAGACTTACCGCAGCACCACGCAGATAAACACGTTTGCTAAAAGGATGATAGGCGAGAAACAGTTGTATAACCAAGTAGAGCGTAATGGTGACGAGGTTGAGATAATCAAAGACACAACAAATATTGCCAAGTCAAAAATCATCGCAGACGCCCTTGCGCTTAAGCAAAAAGACAACACGGTTGCCATAATTACACGCACCGAGGCTCAGGCGCAAGACATTCGTAACGCGGTTGACATCATCAAAAAATCGAGCAACTTTAAGTTTGTTAAAAAGACAGACAAAACCTTTACAACAGATAAAATTATGGTTATTCCAGCGTACCTTGCCAAAGGCCTTGAATTTGACATTGCGCTTATTTATGCGGCCAATGAAAGCGACTATCCGCAAGAGTTTTCACAATTATTTTATGTAGCCTGCACCCGCGCGCTGCACAAACTTAACGTGTATTACACGGGTACTCTTACAAAACTGATAAAGCAAAACGGCTAAGGGCAAAAGGATTTTATGAACACAAATAACACAAGAAGAAACCTAAATAAAAACCTCATTTTTGGCGAAAACAACGTGACGGGCGGCGCAACGACGGTTAAAAGCGTTTATGAGATGTATGGCATTTCAAGCGAGCGGTCGCTGTTTATTCGTCAACTTTTTCGCGAAAATCTTTTTAAGGTTTTGTGGTATTGTATATTTTTAGCGCTTACCGCGGTGTGTGTTATTATTTATCCGCCGTGCTGGCTTAACGCGATTGAGGTCGTTACGTGTATGGTGGCGATCGAACTTATCGGTCGCGCGAAGCTTGCGGGGCAAATAGTAAGCTGTGTTGAGTGTGTTTTGTATGCATTTATCAGTTGGCGGGCGGGGCTGTTTGGCGAGGTCATCAAGTCGCTTGGCATCAACCTTACGCTTACGATTGTTGCGCTTATTAGTTGGACGAAAAACATCAAGCGGCCAAACAATAATGGCAACACGCTTAAAATACGCGAACTTTCGGGCAAGGGCTGGGCGCTTTCGGGTGTACTGTTTGTTGGCGTTAGCGTGGCGTGCTACTTTTTGCTTAATCTTATCGGTACGGCGTCACTGATATTAAGTTCGATTACGCTTGGTATTTCGATTGTTTATAAGATTTTAAACGCGCGCTGTTATAAAGAAAGTTGGCTTATTGACATTTTGCGCTCTTGCATCAGCCTTGGCTTGTGGCTTAGCGTTGTTATCGCGGGGGCGACGAGTGGGACGCTTGACCTTACGGGCTTGCCACTTATTGTTATGTATCTGGCAATACTCACCAATGGTATTTATTCGCTTATGTTGTGGCGCGCGATGTATAAAAAGGCTACTGTTAATGGCGGAAAACTTTTTGCGATGCGCCCGATAAAAATTAAGCGCGTAATAAAACTTCGAAAACGCTTTAAAACCCTTAAATGGAACAAAGAAATTGACGTTTCAAAAAACTCATAAACCAAGGAGAAGATTATGAACACCAAACAACTTATAAGCTTTATTATTGCGTCGTCGGCCATACTTATAGCAAGCATTATCATCACGATAACCGTTATTTTGCCAACCAAGCCGCCGTCAAAACCGGCCGAAATCACGGCGTATGCGTTTAACTTTAACCTGACTAATGACGCAAGTATTTATAAGCTTACAGGAGATAATCGCTTGAAACTGTCAAACGATGTTGAGTTTAAGCCCACCAAGGCAACAGAATTTAGCGAAAATTTTGTGTCTTTTAAGGGCGCATCGGTTAATGACGGGGTAGAGTACGCAACCACCAAGGCGGCGGACTTCGTTTGCGTTATCCCGTTCACGATTTTTAATAACTTTGATGACAGTATGAACTTTTCTGTTAAAGTAAACATTGGGGCAAAGGGTAGGGCAACGGCGCTTGCAGACAGCGTGACGTACAAGATTTATGACTATACTGACAAGACGTATAAATCGATAGACACTGGGACGCTTAGCGCAAAAACGGGCGTACATTTTTGTTTGGTAGCGGTGGCGGAACCCGGCCGCGAAAGCGAAATCAACTTTGGCCAAGACAGCGCACTTATCAACATCACCATTTCAAAATCATAACACAAGAGGCCAACTTTTTAAAGTTTAAAGTTGAAATATTGCTGTCATTGCGAGCGCAGCGTGGCAATCCCATTGTTAGGGGAATAATTCAACATTAATAGCGAAGCCTCCGCCCCCTTGGGGGAGGATAGTGTTGAGGAGCGTAGAGCGACGAAACTCGGAGGGGGTATAAAATCAACTTAAAAAAAGAAGATACATTATGTTAGTAGGTATCAACTAACGTAAAGTATCTTCTTATTTTTTATAGGACTTAGACCCCCTCTGTCCCGCCGCACCTCTACGGCTTGCGGGGCGACCCTCCCCCAAGGGGGCGGAGCATTGTTCAATGTGCTATGTGTTAGTGATAGTCAATTTACTTTTCACTTTTCACTCTTCACTTTTAACTACCAAGCATCGCGCGGTTTTGGGGATTGCCTTCGGTTGCTCGCAATGACAGGTTTAGAACTGGCAGTTGTTTGGCGTGCGTGGGAATGGGATAGAGTCGCGAATGTTGTCAATACCAGTTAGGTACATAACAAGGCGCTCAAAGCCCATACCAAAGCCGCTGTGTTCGCATGAGCCGAATTTTCTAAGGTTGATATACCAGTCAATAGCAGACTTATCAACGCCCATCTCGTTGCAGCGCGCGATGAACTTGTCATAGTCTTCTTCACGCTGGCTTCCGCCCATAAGTTCGCCCGCACCCGGAACTTCAAGGTCAACGGCCGCAACCGTCTTGCCATCTGGGTTGACTTTCATATAGTATGCCTTGATGTCTTTTGGCCAGTTTTTGATAAACACAGGGCCGCCAAAGTATTCAGTGATGTATTTTTCGTGCTCTTTGGCAATATCTTCGCCGTATTCAGGGGTAAACTCCCACTTAACTGGCGCCTTTTTCAAAATGTCAATAACGTCTTTATGGTCAATACGTGTAAACTTGCTTGACACCAACTTGTTAAGCTTTTCAAGCAGACCGTTTGAAATAAATTTGTCAAGATATGCAAGTTCAGTAGGGCACTTTTCAAGCACATACGAAACAACAGATTTAAGCATTTCTTCTTCAATGTCCATAAGCCCGTCAAGGTCACAAAACGCGATTTCAGGCTCTATCATCCAAAACTCGTTAGCGTGCGTCTTGGTGTTGCTGTTTTCAGTTCTAAACGTTGGGCCAAAGGTGTAAATTTTTGAAAACGCAAGGGCAAACGCCTCGCCGTGAAGCTGCCCCGAACCCGTTATAAACGCCTGCTTGCCAAACAAGTCTTGCGTTATGTCAATCTTGCCAAACTTGTCAAGCGGCGGGTTTTTAAGGTTAAGCGTGGTGATTTTAAACATCTGGTCGCTGCCTTCACAATCGGCCGTGGTTATAAGCGGCGTGTGGACGTAAAGATAGCCTTCATCCTGAAAATATTTGTGGATGGCAAACGCGGCCGCACTGCGAATTCTAAACACTGCATTGAACACGCGCGTGCGTGGGCGCAGATACGCGATGTCACGCAAAAACTCCATACTGTGCGCCTTTTTTTGAAGGGGATAGGTCTCATCCGTCGCGCAGATAATATTAACGCGCGTGGCTTTAAGCTCAAATGGCTGACGCGCCTGTGGCGTTAAAACCAATATACCAGTAACAGCAATGCTTGCGCCCGCCAAAAGTTTTGAAACCGCCTCGTAGTTTACGATTTTGTCTTGCTCAAAAACAACCTGAATACCGTCAAAACAGGTGCCGTCATTAAGGTCGATAAAGCCAAACGTCTTGCTGTTTCTAACGCTGCGTACCCAGCCCGCAACCGTCACTTCTTGGTCAGCAAACATCGCGCGCGCGTCATAAATTCTTTTAATATCCGTCTTTTTCATAAAAATCGTCCTTTTTAGATAGATTACAGGCATTATATCACATTCCCCGCGCCAATTGCAAGAACTTTCACATTTCCTAGCAAATTTTTCAACTTTAAACTTTAACAAAGGGGCAAAATTATTTGGCGATGGGGGCGCGGTTGTGTATAATAAAAAGGTGAGGTGAAAGGATGAATATTTTGCATGATATAAGTGCGGAGCGTATCGCGCCAGAAGATTTTGTTGCGTGCATTGAGATTGAGCAGGGCAGCAAAAACAAGTATGAGCTTGACAAAGAAACGGGGCTTATTATTCTTGACCGTGTTTTGTTTACCAGCACGCACTATCCAATGAACTATGGGTTTATTCCGCGCACGTGGTGTGGTGATGGCGACCCGCTTGACGTGTTCGTTTTGTGTAGTCAGCCGATTGAAAAGATGAGTTTGGTTAGGTGCTTTCCTATCGGCGTTGTTACTATGAAAGACAAGGGCGCCGATGATGACAAGGTGATCGCTATTCCGTTTGGCGACCCGCAATATAACACTTTTCGCGACTTTCACGAGTTGCCTAAGCACGTTTTTGATGAACTTTTGCACTTTTTGCGCGTATACAAAGAGCTTGAAAACAAAAAAGTCGAAATCGTTAACCTTGGCGGTCACGAAGACGCGATAAAGGTTATCGAGAAAGCCATCAAGGCGTACACCGCAAAATTTGAAAAACCAAAGAAATAAACAAAATTGCGCGTGTGTGCTAAAATACTGAAAATAAAAAGCAATATTTAAACTTTAAAATTTGTTAAAAAGGCTTGAAATTGTGGCGGTGGCGGCGTATAATTGTTGCATAAAGTTAGTTTAACAAAGGAGAAAATAATGAAAAAGTTTTTTGCGGACTTTAAAAAATTCATAAGTCGCGGAAATATCGTGGATATGTCAGTCGGCGTTATTATCGGTAGTGCTTTTAGTGCGATTGTTACGGCGCTTACCAACAAAATAATTATGCCGCTTATCAACTTGCTTTTGTCAGTAGGCGGCACCAACGGGCTTGAAACGGCCTACACTTTTTTGAAAAAGGCATACAACCCAACAACGGGCGAAATTGACCTTAATAAGTCTATCTATATCGATTGGGGCGCGTTTATCACGGCGATTATCAACTTTTTCTTAATAGCGTTTGTTTTGTTTATCATCTTAAAGGCGGTTATGAAAGCTAATGAGATGTGGAAGGGCGCTGTTGACGAGGTGACCAACAAAGACCTTATCAAAGAAAAACGCGAGGTAAGAAAACAGGCTAAGCTTGACAAAAAGTCGTTTAAACTTGCGTGGAGCGAGCACCTTGCTGAAAAAGAGCGTCTTGCAAATGAAGCCAAAGCACAAAAAGAGGCCGAAGAGAAGGCCAAAGCCGAGGCTGACGCCCTTGCTAACCCAAGTGAGCAAGCCCTTTTAAAAGAAATCCGCGACCTTTTAAAAGCCCAAACAAATACTGAGCAATAGATTTATGTGGTCTAGTTATAGTTGGTTGCAACAAGCAACTAACTTTTTGTTATAAATACAAATATGGATAAGCAAAATTAAAGGAGAAAACTAATGAAAATAGCAATGATTGGAAATTTGGATTCATGCCTATATGTTTATAGAGCTGAACTTATTGAGGCTTTAATTCAAAGGGGGCACACTGTTTATGCAATTGCTCCAATGTCAAAATATGAAAAGGACCTAAAAGCTTTGGGATGTGAAATTGTTAACATTTCGCTTGATAGACATGGGAAAAATATTTTTAAAGAGCTGGGACTTATTAAAACATTTAAAAAAGTGCTTAAAGAAATAAAGCCTGATATAGTTTTTACATACACTATAAAACCGAACATATACGCCTCAATGGCATGTCAATCATTAAAGATTCCATATTGTATAAATGTAACAGGGCTTGGTTTGGCTGTTGAAAAAAAAGGATTAATGCAAAAATTGGTAGTTTTTCTTTATAAAAAGGCTTTAAAGAAGGTTAAAACGGTGTTTTTACAGAACCAAGAAAATCTTAATTTCTTCCTTTCAAAAAAAATTATTCGCGACCGATACCAATTGATACCTGGGAGCGGAGTTAATCTTACGAAATTTAAATATTCTCCGTATCCGCATAACGATATTATTAAGTTTGGTTTTGTTTCGCGAGTTATGAAAGAAAAAGGGATTGATAACTTTTTAGATTGTGCGAAAGTAATTAAAGAAAAATATCCAAATACAAGTTTTGATATATATGGTTTCTGTGAAGATGAATATAAAGGACAATTGAACGAGCTGGCAAGCCAAGGTATTGTAAATTATCATGGTCTTGTTAAAAACATAGAGGAAGTTTATAAAACCTTAGATTGTCTGGTTCATCCGACTTATTATCCGGAGGGGATGTCAAACGTATTGCTTGAAAGTTGTGCTACTGGGCGTCCAATAATTACAACTGACCGAAGTGGTTGTAGAGAGATAGTGGAAGATGGCATCAATGGTTATATAATTAAACAGCAAGACACAGCTGATTTAATAGAAAAGGTGGAAAAATTAATAAATCTTTCATGGGAAGAAAGAGAGGCTATGGGTGTTGCTGGAAGAAAAAAAGTCGAAAAAGAATTTGATAGAAACATTGTTATCAATGCTTATTTAAATGAAATTGGAGAAGGGAATTAATGTATTATATTCGACTTGATGATGCTAGCGAGTTTTGGGAAAAAGAAAATTGGTTGCGATGTGCGGAAATATTTAAAAAATTCAATATTAGACCACTTATCGGCATTATCCCCAATAATAAAGATGAGCAATTATTAAAGTATGACAAAGATTCAACTTTTTGGAACACAATACATCAATGGCAGGAATTGGGATGGGAATTTGCGCTTCACGGTTATGATCATGTGTACATAACCCAAAAGGGAGGGCTTAACCCAGTTAATAAAAGGTCAGAATTTGCTGGCGTTGAGTTAGAAACTCAAAAACAAAAGATAGCAGATGGAATAAAAATTCTCGAAGGGCATGGTATTCATCCTAAGGTTTTTTTTGCTCCTTCGCATACTTTTGACAAAAATACTTTACAAGCACTGTATCAAGCAAGCAACATAAGAATTATTTCTGACACAATAGCAAATAGTTCTTATAATAAGAAAGGCTTTACGTTTGTTCCTCAACAATCAGGAAAGTGTAGAGAATTACCATTTAAAGAAACGACTTTTTGTTATCATCCAAATATTATGAGTGAAAATGACTTTGTTGAATTGGAAGAATTTATTGCAAAGCATTGCGATGAATTTTGGCCATTCCCTGTTTGTATAAGTACAAGAAAATTTAATTTAAAAGACTGGATATTAAAACGACTCTATTTTATAAAAAGGAAACTGAAAAAGTGAGCGAACCAATAAGAATTTTACATGTTTTAGGCGGATTAAATAGGGGAGGGGCTGAAACCCTTGTAATGAATATATACCGCAAAATTGATAAAAATCAATTTCAATTTGATTTTGTTGTTCATAACACCACGCATGATGTTTATGAAGATGAGATATTGCAAATGGGCGGGAGAATTTTTCGTTGCCCTAAATATTCAGGTTTTAATCACAATGTATATAAAAAATGGTGGAACAAATTTTTTTGTGAGCATGAAGAATATAAGATAATTCACGGGCACGTTAGAAGTACAGCATCAATTTACCTTAAAATTGCAAGAAAATTTGGGCGTTTTGCGATTGCGCATAGTCATTCAACAAAAGCTGGGAAAGGATTTGCAGGGTTTGTTAAATCAATTTTTCAATCAAGAATAAGATATAATGCCGATTTTTTTATGGGCTGTTCAAAGGAAGCCAACAGATGGTTGTTTGGCAAAAAAGTTGCAAATGATCAAAAGCGTTGTTTGATTTTGAAAAACGGAATAGATGTTGAGAATTTTAAATTTAACACTGTGGCCAGAGAACGCGTACGAAATGAATTAGGCATAAAAGATGATTTGGTGATTGGCACCGTAGGTAGAATTGATACCCCCAAGAATCCGTTATTTTTGGTTGACATTTTTTATGAGCTGCATCTGAAAAATAAGAAGATAAAACTGCTTTGGGTAGGAGATGGTCCTTTAAAAAAGAATGTGGTTGAATATGCAAAAGATAAGGGCATAATTAAAGATATTTTATTCGTAGGGTCAGTGCCTAATGTTTATGACTACCTAGATGCAATGGATGCATTTGTTTTTCCATCTCTGTGGGAAGGACTTGGCATGTCTCTTATTGAAGCGCAAGCTAATGGCATTACCTGTTTTATAAGTAGTGCTATTCCACAAGAAGCAATTTTATGTAAAAACGTGTATGTTATAGAAAACCTAGAATCGCCTCAGGCTTGGGCTGATGCTATAACGAATAATTCGCTACAAAGAAATGTTGAGAATAATTTGGTAATTAAAAAAAGTGGCTTTGATATAGACGGCGTTGTTAAAGTTTTAACTGATGTTTACAATCGTGCAATGTGAAAATTTGTTCGGTTATTTGTAAAAAATTCTTAATTTAAATTATATAAATAATAAATGATATAATATCAAACGCGCTTAGTGTAATGTGCATAATTTGACTATTAACAAACGGAATAATATTAGATAATTCCAAAGAGGACCATAATGTTAGTTTTTTTGCTTTTATTGGCTTTAATATATGCACATTTTCTGTGCGAAAAGGAATTAAAAAATAAAGATTTAACCCGAAGAAATTCATATTTATCGGTGTTTTTTGAGTGCAAACTTTTAATTCTTGCATTTATGATAGCTATTTCGGCGTTAAGAGCAATGTCGGTTGGTGATGATACCAATACTTATTGTGGCATTTATAATAATATTGCACCGTTTGGTGAAACAAATTTTAAATACTATTTTACGCAAGAGTATGAATGTGGATTTGTTTTTATTTGTTCGCTTTTAAAAACTTTTGGTTTGTCTTTTAGTTGTTTTCTGTTTGTTTGTGCTATTTTTTCTCTTTGCGCAGTATTTTATTTTATAAGAAAATCATCAAAAAATTCATATCTATCATTATTTCTTTATATTGCGCTAGGTTGTTTTGCTCAAAACATGAATTTAATACGTCAAATACTTGCTCTTTCGTTTGTTTTATTTGGGGTGTGCTTGTTGCAAAATAAGAAACCAATTTGGGCGGCCATATTGTTTCTTGTGGGTGTTGTGTTTCACAAGAGTTGTGTGTTTTGTCTTATTGCCATAGCACTATACTATTTACCTTATCGTAAAAACTTATTCGAATATGCGATGCTTGCTTGTCTTATTTGTGCAAAGATTTTGCCACTAGTCCTAAAAGCGATAGAAAGTATTTTTCCTAAAATGATATACTATTCGCGTTATTTTGTGGAAAAAACTGTTTATATAATGAACACCAGCTGGGCGGATATATTATTTACTTTCGGCTTAATATTTGTAGTTGAAATTGTATTAAAGGCTAGACAATATTTGTGTTTGAATAAAGAATCATTAAAGAGGTATGATTTTTATTCAAATATGTTTATGATAGTTCCTCTTATAAGATTAGTTGGGATTGGCCTTAATATGACAAAGTTGATAAGCAGATTAGGGGTTTATTTCTTTATTTTTATTATAATTTTAATTCCAGAATTTCTTTCTGGTATAAAGACCAAAGAAAAAAGATATAAAACTATCTTGTGGACGGTTATAGGGTTAGCATTTATTTATATGCTGTTATTATACATGGTTCAAAAATCATGCCATGTTTATCCGTACACTACAATTTTAGGTTAAATAAAATATTGGTTTGAAAAGTTTTGAAAATATGTAATTAAGTGGTATAATATGCACGACCCGATGGAAAAAAGTTTAGTTTCGAAAGTATCAGTTTCAACCATAGCAAATTTATTTGTTATGGTAGTTTCTGTTTTTACAACATTAGTTTTTCCTAAATTTTTGAGCCTTGAAGCATATTCATATTGGCAATTATATGTTTTATACATTGGTTTTGTAACCATTTTGGGATTGGGCTTAGTCGAAGGAGTTTATTTAATCAATGGCGGGAAAAAGTTTAATTCATTAGATTCTTCTACTAGTTCATTCAATACATACTTTCTTGCGGGCTTGGTTTCAATATTATTTGGTTTAGTTTTCGTTGTTGCGCTTTTCTTTGTTAAGGATGCAAAATATTTAACACTTATTGCCTTTGTTTGTGTTGAAGGCGTTTTGTACAATGTGAGAATGTTGCCTCTTTATGTGTTGCAGGCGACGGATCGTATAAATGAATATGCTTTAACGATATTTATTGATCGTTTTGTTTTTCTTTTGATTTCATTTATATTGGTGATCTGCAAAGTAAAAGAAGTTGAATACTTTATGTTGGCAGATATATGTGGTTGCATCGCAAGCGGTATTTATTCTTTTATAGTGTGTAGGTCAAAGTTTTTAGGAAAACCTTGCGAATTCAAACGTGGCATTAAATCAGTCAGATCGAATATTAATGTTGGATTTAAGTTGATGTTTGCTCAAATGTCAGGCGTAGCAATTTTGGGCGTTATTAAACTTGGGATCAAAACGGGGTGGTCTCTTTTAGAATTCGGCCAAATAGCATTGACAATTACATGTGTGAATATTTTTCTTAAATTCGCAAGTGCAATAGGTAATGTGTTGTTCCCAACCGTTTGCAACTTTGATGAAGAGAAACTAAAAACGTTTTATCATAAACTAAATTTCTCTATTGAAGCAATAGTAATGACGTTGATGATTTTTTATTACCCGGCGCGACTACTATTATCTTGGTATTTACCAGCATATAGTGAAGGCTTTAGATATATGGACTTTTTGCTTCCTATTTGCCTTTTTGAAACAAAAGTTTCGTTGGTTCTTAATACTTATTACAAAGCATTAAGAAAAGAAAAAGTTTTAATGTATGTAAACGTAGCTGATATGTTGTTTAGTATCGTTTCAACATTGTTGGTTGTGTTTTTAATAAAAGATTTGACAGTATGTGCAAGTTTGATAGTTATTGCTTTGGGGTTGCGCTGCTTTGTTTTGGAACGACTATTGGTTAATAAATATCTTGCCAAGAAGCGATGGAATTCGGGTTTCTTTACTTTAATGATCGCAGGAGCTTTTATCATCTGTAATGCAGTGATTGGTGGTTGGATAGGCGCTGCCGTTTATCTGTTATTTGTTGCGGTAGTGATGATTATAAATAGAGAAGATGTTAGAGACCTTAAAAGGACCATATTTATGAGAAAAAAATCAGAGAAAATTGATAATAGAACTATGGCCATTGTGTTTGGCCAAGAGCATGCAAATACACTTGGAATAATACGAAGTTTGGGAGAGTCGGGAAGTGTAAGAATTATAGCCGTAATTGGAAACAACAAGTTGAAATTTGCATCAGAAAGTAAGTATATAAATGATTTGTTTGAGTTCAATGAAATTGAAGAAGGCTTAAATCTTATAATAGATAAATTTTCTGGGCAGACAAAAAAACCATATATTTTTGTAACAGATGATGTTATTGCAAGTTTAATAGATTTAAACTATGATAAATTAAAAAATGATTTTATTGTATTTAATGCAGGTCAGCAAGGAAGAATAACGTATCTTATGAACAAAAAGGTACAAGCAGAACTTGCTGAAAGTGTGGGGCTTACTTGTATAAAAACGACAGAAATATGTCCATCAAACTTTACAGAATTCGATAAAATATCTTATCCGGTTTTTATAAAATGTGAAGATTCGCTTAAATATGGTTGGAAGAAAAATGCAAGAATTTGTGAAACTGAGCAAGAATTGAAAACAGCATTAGAAGAGTCAACTTGCGATAAGTTATTAATGCAGCCTTATATAATCAAAAAGAATGAGATGGGGCTTCAAGGTGTTTCTTTAAATCATGGTGAAGATATAATTATATGCGGAAACATTATGTATAATTATTTATTGCCTAATAGCTATTCCCCATACCAAACATTGTATAATTTCGATGATGAGGCGATGTTAAAAAAGATAAACGCGCTATTGGAAAGCATGGGGTATGAGGGGCTTTTTGAGATTGAATTTATTGTCGATGAAATTGATAATAAGTATTTTTGTGAAGTTAATTTTAGAAGTTCAGCTTGGAATTATTCAACAACGGCTGCTGGTATGTCTATGCCAAATATGTGGATAGACTTTAACGAAGATTCATCAAAAATTAGTCTTTATAATAAGCCACAAATACCAGACAATTTTACTGTCATGTCGGAATTTAATGATCTAAAAACCAGGGTTTTAAATGGTAGGGGGAAGGATTATGGCATAAGTTTTGGAAAGTGGCTTAAAGAAAAAAGGAAAACAGGTTGTTTATATTTTAAGAATAAGAAAGATATGAGGCCATATCGAGCCTATATCTTTGGTTCACTAAAAAGTAGAATATTTAAAAAGAAAGGAGATTAATATGAAGATTGCGGTTGCGGGAATGGGATATGTAGGATTATCATTAGCGGTGTTATTATCACAGCATCATGAGGTTTGTGCCCTCGATATTCTAGAAAAAAAAGTTGAGATGGTAAACAATAAATTGTCGCCTATTCAAGATGAATATATAGAAAAATATTTAAAAGAAGAAAAGTTAAACCTAAAAGCAACAACAGATGTTAAAGAGGCTTATATCAATGCTGATTTTGTTATCATAGCAGCCCCAACAAACTATGATCCAAGCCTAAACTTTTTTGACACGTCATGTGTTGAAAATGTTATAGAGGACGTGCTTAAAATTAATCCAACGGCCACCATGGTTATTAAGTCAACAATACCTGTAGGCTATACAATGTCAGTGCGTGAAAAGTATAAAACTAAAAATATAATTTTTTCTCCTGAATTTTTAAGGGAATCAAAGGCGCTTTATGATAATTTGTATCCTTCAAGAATTATAGTAGGCGTGCCTAAAAATGATGAAAAGCTTAAAGAGAAGGCCGAAGTTTTTGCTGGTTTATTAAAAGAAGGCGCAATTAAAAAGGACGTTACTACCTTAATAATAGAACCAACAGAGGCTGAGGCGGTAAAACTTTTTGCAAATACATATTTGGCGTTAAGAGTTTCATTTTTTAATGAGCTTGACACATATGCCGAATCAAAAGGACTAGATACAAAGTCTATCATTGATGGAGTGTGTCTTGACCCAAGAATTGGTGCGCATTATAACAACCCTTCGTTTGGATATGGTGGGTATTGCTTGCCTAAGGACACAAAGCAGCTAAAAGCCAATTTTAAAGATGTCCCTGAAAATTTAATATCGGCTATTGTTGCATCTAACTCGACTAGAAAAGACTTTATTGCTGAGCAAATTTTGAAAAAGGCTGGTTATTATACAAATAACGATAATGAGCAAGAAGGTTATAATAAGATCAACTGCGGCATTACTATTGGTGTATTTAGGTTAACAATGAAGGCAAATAGTGATAATTTTAGGCAGTCATCAATTCAAGGAGTTATGAAACGTTTACGTGCGCGCGGTGTTCGAATTATTATTTATGAACCAACGTTAAAGGAAAAAGAATTTTTTGGAAGCGAAGTTATTGATGATTTGAAGACCTTTAAAGAGCAATCAAATGTTATAGTTGCAAACAGATTTGAGCCTGATATCGAGGATGTCGAGGACAAAGTATATACAAGGGATTTGTTTAGGAGGGATTAAAATGAAAAGTGGAATCAATAGTTTAGACACTAATGCTGTATATTTAGTTACGGGTGGTGCTGGTTTTATAGGTTATCATCTTTCTAAGGCTCTTTTGGAAAAAGGTTGCAAGGTAGTAGGTTTTGATAATTTAAATGATTACTATGATGTTAACTTAAAGAACGCAAGGGTTGATGATTTGTCTAGTTTTAGCAATTATTCGTTTGTAAAAGGTGAATTAGCAAAGGCTGATGAAGTTGAGTCATTAATAAAAGACAAAAAACCTGACTATATTTGCCATTTAGGCGCGCAGGCAGGTGTTCGATATTCAATAACCAACCCAACAGCTTATATTAATTCAAACATAATCGGTTTTTTTAATATTCTTGAGGCTTGCAGAAAGTATGGTGTTAAGCATCTTGTATATGCTTCATCGTCGTCTGTTTATGGACATAATAAGTCATTGCCATATTCGGTAGATGATAAAACAGACAGCCCAGTATCGCTTTATGCAGCAACAAAGAAAAGCAATGAACTAATGGCGTATTGTTATTCTCATCTTTACAAAATACCAGCAACTGGCCTTAGATTCTTTACTGTGTATGGCCCATTTGGAAGGCCTGATATGGCGTATTTTTCATTTACCCAAAAGATAATCGCTGGCAAACCAATAACTGTTTTTAATAATGGGCATATGTTCAGGGATTTTACATATGTTGATGATATTGTTAAAGGAATTTTAAACGTTATACCTAATTGTCCATTGCCTGATGAGGATGGCGTTCAGCATAAGGTTTATAATATCGGCAATCATAAATCTGAAGAGCTTTTACATTTTGTTGACGTACTTGAAAAGACTATAGGCAAAAAAGCCGTGATTGACTTTAAGCCAATGCAACCAGGGGATGTTTTGCAAACTTTTGCTGATGTTGATGACCTTGCATCCGATTTTGACTTCCAGCCTAACACATCTATTGAAGATGGCCTTGCTAAATTTTGGAATTGGTATAAAACGTATTACAACGTGTAACTTATAGGGCTCCTGCCAAGCAGTATTGATATTAAGTATTAATCAGTATGGAATGTTATTATTGGCTAAAAATAAGCAATGTTATTGATAACACGACAATGATTGTTAATCTATTTATCTTGCCTACATTAAAATCTCATAGTTTGTATTAATTTTATTTATTTTGAATTTTAAGGATTAATAATGATTAGAATAAACCGCAATATATATTTGGATCTGTTTAGATATGTTTTAGTGTTTTTTGTGATCTCGATACACTTTAATAATGGTTCCAAATTTTTGCCAATTTTTAGGTTGGCAGTGCCAATGTTTTTTATGATAAGTGGTTTTTACAATAGCACACAAGATAGGGTGAAACAAAAAACTAAAAATATAAAATTAATAAAGGCCTCATTAAAGTATTTAATAATCGGATTTGCAATTTATTTTGTTTATGATTTGCTGAATCTCTTTGTTTATAAAACCCATATCAATTTCGCCCACTATTTCACTTATTATAGTCCTTGCTTTATTACTAGAGATTTTATACTGTTAAACATACCAATAACATCTGGCTATCATTTGTGGTTTTTAATTGCTTTGTTTGTGGTTGCGATTATGCATTTTTGTGCATGTGAATTGAAATTAGAGAAATGGTATCCATTTTTAATTCCAATTCTCTTGCTTGTGCCTATTGGGTTAGGCGGGTATTTTCATTTAATAGCTGATTATAACATACCATTGATATTGACAAGGAATGCGGCATTTACAGGTTTTCCTTGCTTTTTGGTGGGGTATTTACTTGGAAAAAATCGTGATAAAGAATGGAATACGCCTAATAAGGTTTTATTTTTTATTCTTTCGGTTTTGACTGTAGGTTTATCAATGGTAGAGGGCCTAATAATAGAAACCGAAATTTATATTTCTTCAATATTAGCATCAATTTTTCTAATACTATTTCTTAGTGGTCTTCGTACCAAGAGAAACAAATTTTATAATTTCTATTACAAATGGATAGGCCCAGATTCGGCATTCTATATTTATATTTTACACATCGCAATAGGTGATATTTTGATTAAACCTGGAATGAATGATTTTTTTAGCTGTATTTTGGTATTTATCATAAGTCTTATGCTTTATGAAATAATCCATATTATTGTTAAATCCATAGAGCTAAATAAACATAAAATGACAAGCAATGAGTATGTAATGAATGTTGAGAATAAATTAAATGATTAATCAATCAAAGCCTTTTGCTTATGTAAGTGGAAGGCTTTTTATGAATTAAATGAGATGTGAGCGAAATGAAGGGTAATGAAAGAGACAAATTAAGAGTAAGGAAAGAGGGAAATGAAGAGTATTAATATTCAAATAAATGACAGTGAGGACCCAACGTTTGAGAATGATACGATGATAGCGGTTAGATCTAATAATTAAAAAAATAATACTCTTATAGGGTCGTTTGTAATAATCCCGAAGTTGCAGGTGTCAACGCCGTTAGATTTAAGCGATGATGAGTGGAAAGATACTAAAATTCTTATGGAAGAAATAAAGCAATATTTAGATAAAAAGTATAAGCCAGACGGATACAATATTGGGTGGAATGTTGGCAAGGTGGCGGGGCAAGAAATAGCGCACGCCCCCCCTTCACATAATACCGCGCTATGCCGATGAGCCATATGCGGGCAAGGGGCTAAGATATTGGTTTAAGCAACCTGAAAATGTGCGCAAATCGCTAAAAGTAACCGACGGTTAATTTGCAAGGAACCACTTATTAACTTTGCAAGAAACCGCCGATTAAATTTGATAAAAAGATTTAAAAAACACTTTTCAAACCGCGTTTTTAATGGTATAATAGCGTAGATTGATAATCAAATTGATGTACTTAAATTAGGAGAGATTATGAAAAATAAAGCGATAACAAGCAGAGATGAAGACTTTGCACAATGGTATACTGACGTTGTTAAGGCCGCAAAGTTGGCGGACTATTCGGGAACAAAGGGCTGTATTGTTTTTGAGCCGAACGGGTTTGCGCTTTGGGAGAAAATGCAAAGCGTGCTTGATCGTATGTTTAAAGAAACGGGGCACGTTAACGTTTGTATGCCAATGCTTATCCCTGAAAGTTTGCTGAAAAAAGAGGGCGAACTTATTGAGGGGTTTGCGCCTGAGTGTGCGTGGGTGACGATGGGCGGCAACAAAAATCTTGAAGAGCGATTTGCCATAAGGCCAACAAGCGAGACCTTGTTTTCAGACTATTATAAAGACAAAGTTAAGTCTTATCGCGACCTGCCAAAACTTTATAACCAATGGTGCAGCGTTATGCGTTGGGAAAAAGAAACGCGTCCGTTTTTAAGAACGCGTGAGTTTTTGTGGCAAGAGGGGCACACGGTTCACGAGTCAAGCCGCGAGGCGATTGAAGAAACCGAAAGAATGCTTCACGTTTATGAAAGGTTTTTCAAAGAGTATCTTGCTATCCCAGCAATAACGGGCATCAAGACCGAGAAAGAGAAGTTTGCGGGCGCCGAAACGACGTACACCGTTGAATCGCTTATGTATAACGGCGTGACTCTTCAAAGCGCAACCAGCCACTATTTCGGCCAAAAGTTTTCAAAGGCCTATGATATCAAATTCTTAAACCGCGAAAACCAACTTGAATACGCTTACCAGACGTCTTGGGGTGCCTCAACGCGTATGATTGGCGGCCTTATTATGGTTCATAGTGACGATTTTGGGCTTGTTTTACCACCAAAGATTGCGCCTAAACAGGTTGTTATCGTGCCTATCGGGACGGACGAAAAGGTTATGAATTTAAGCGACGGAATCTGTCAAAAGCTTAACAGCAACGGTGTTGTTGCGTTTGTTGACAAAACTGAGCGCAGCCCTGGGTTTAAGTTCGCGGAGCACGAGGTTTGCGGCATCCCAGTTCGTGTTGAAGTTGGTATGCGAGACCTTGAACAAGGCCTTATTACGCTTGCAAGGCGAGACACGCGTGCCAAGGTCACTATAAGCGCAAACGGCGATATCGTAAGTGAGATTAAAGTGCTTTTAACAGAAATTCAAAACAACCTTTATAACACGGCGCTTGAAAGACGCAACAAACTTACGTTCAAGGCAAAAACCCTTGACGAGCTTGACAAGATTATGTCGCGTCAACCTGGGTTTGTCTATGCGCCTTGGTGCGGCAGCACAGAGTGTGAGATGAAGGTTAAAGAGGTCAAAGGCACCAAATCGCGCTGCATCACCGCTGAACACGTTTGCAGCGACGATAAATGCTTAGTTTGTGGCAAAAAGGCAAAACACATTGTTGTTTGGGGCATTCAATATTAAAATTGAATAAATCTTAGATTAAGATTAGCATTAGATTTACATAAGTTTTTGCTTGTTATTTAGAACAATAACTATATATATTTTGGCGAGAAGTTTGGAATACTAAAAAAAGATAAAACGTTTTGGGGGAGTTATGAAAAGATTGTTGGCATGTGTGGCGGCGATGGCGGTGTGCTTGGTGCTTGTGTTTGCGGGCGTGGGCGCTGGGGCGGTCGTGCGCGCGGATAGCGGACAGGTAATCACTGGCGAAATCATCGAAATGCGAAAGACGGACGACGCCATTGTTATCGAGGGGCACTATGTAAGAAAAGAGTTGTGCCTTAGGCTTACTTTTACCCTTACGCACCTTTACCCATCCGCTAAAATCGAGCTGAGAAACGGCTACGCAAAATACAAAAACACCAGCGAATTGTGAGCATCTCTTGGTGAGATTGAAAACGATAATTATTCGGTTTGGGCGTCAAGTGAATACCGCAACTTTAAAAACTCTGCGCAAGAAAGCGACTTTATGTTTTGGTTTACAGACTCATGCACGTTTACAGATAAATACAACCGCACATTTACGTTTCTTGCAACTCAATATACCGGAGAAGATTTTACCGAAGAATTTGATACTGTTTCAGCCCAAAACATGTCTTCCGCTACGTATGACCGATATGGTAACTATACATATGATGGAGTATCTTGGATAATGCCAGTTGTTAAAACCCAATCGGCAAAGAATTCTGTAAGCACGCTACGCATTGTGAGCGGCAACCTAGACATTGACGTTGAAATGGATGAAACTGGGTGGCACATTGTAAATAAGGGCAACCTTATATGTAAAGTTAAATGTGGTACCACAACCGCGAGCGACTATGATAATATGTTGTATTATGACTATCCGCCTACTAAGGACTATCATATGAAGGGCACGATTAATTTTGGGGCGGTTGAAACTGTGTCTCTGCGAGACAGGTTTATCGTTACGCTTGCGGGCACTACGGTTGTTGGTACTGAGTTTATCAAAGACACAAGCGCCATCGGTTTTAAAAGCGATGACGGCAGCAAGATGATTGCCTATTTCGCGCCAAGTTCGGGCAAGGTGGCGGGGTGGTACGTTGGAAGCAAAACGTCAACTCAAGCCGTAAGCGCGCTTAGCGCGGGACAAGCGGGGGTAGACGGCGAACGGCTGGGGGCTTTTGCGCGCACGTCAAACATAGCAACTTACGCAAGCGCGGAGTTTGATGGCTTTACGTTCACAAAGGCCAATGTGGCGCCGCAAGTGGTGGCCACGGACTATGAAACGACCAAGTTTTCAGCGTTTTTAAAGGCCAATTCAATCAGCCTGCCAAGCGCGGGCGTGGCGCAAAATACTGCTAACTTGGTGGTGCCGATTTGCTGCGTAGCGGGCGCACTTGTTGCGTCGGTGGCGGTGATGGCCGTTTTGGTCAAAAAGAAATATGAATAAATGGCATAATTGACTTATGTTTTTAAGTCAATTATTTTTTAAGTGAGGATGGACAAGTTTAAAAAAACAGCAAGGGTAATAGGTATTGTGGTGCTGGCGGTAGTGATAGTTTGTGAAGTTGTGCTGCTGGCGCGGTTTTTGTATCTGCAAAATAAGCAAAACGCCGAAAAGAAGCAGCTTAACGCGTACCTAGCGCAGATAAAAGAACTTGAAACAATGAAAGACAAAGAGGGGGTCAGCAGTCTTTCGGGCGTTAATGGCGACTTTGTTGCGTGGATAAAATGCGCAGATATTGGACTCAGTTTGCCCATTGTTCAGGCGCGGGCGGATGCGGCGGACTTTTATCTGTCGCACGATTTTAAAAAGAATCAGTCAATCTATGGCTGCCCATACGTAAAAAGCGACTGCGACTTGGCGGAGAGTTTGACGGGCGGGAACTCTGCAATCGTCGGGCATAGCGCTTTTTTGGGCGGCGTGGCGATTTTTAGCGGGTTTTATGACTATCTTGCACCAAAACAGAGCTTTAATTTTAAGATTAATATGCAACTTTTAAACGGCGTGGCTGAATACGAGATTGTTTCGGCGTTTGAGGTTGACGGTGATGACGAAGACGGCCTGTTTATCTATAACACAACCGAGTTTAACGGCGATAATTTCGCGCAATTTCAAAGCATAATCAGCACGAAAAACCAAACGGGGCGCACGGGTCACATCGCCCACTCGGACACGGTTTTAACGATCATGACGTGCTCTAAACACGACTTGTCAAAAAAGGTGCTGGTTGTTGCTAAAAAGGTCAATTAAAAAATCAAAACATAAAATTTTGAAATTTTTCGACTTTTTTTGTGAATACGGTTGCATTTTGTCAAAAATGTGGTATAATACAAAGGCGTGCGGGTCATTAGCTCAGTTGGCAGAGCGTTCGACTCTTAATCGAAATGTCCGGGGTTCGAGCCCCCGATGACCCACCACAAGCAACTTAAATCGAATTCAATCAAGAGTTCGATTTTTTATTTGACATTTTAATGTTAATTTTGTAAGATTTTTTAGGAGTTTACTTATGAATGATAAAAAAAATATCATTAAAATGTGGACCTGCATTTTAATCATAACAATTATTATAAATATCTTTTTCTTTATATTTACAATAAATTCTGGCTATTTGTGGGCAATAATTGTAGTTTATCCTCTTATTGTTTGGGATATAATTGCATTTGTTTATTGGGTTTTATCCTTCAACTTAAAATATAAAAAAGTCAAAATTAATAACAATGAAATTGAGATTTATGCAGGTTTCTGTAATCATTATATTAAAGTTAATGGCGAAATAAAAGATGAATATAAATCAGGTTTATCCTTTACACCAATAAAACTATCTTGTTTATTAAATGATAAAAAATTAGAAGTTACCATATCAACATCAAATCACATTGTCATTAAACTTGATGACGAATTAGTTAAATAAAATTCGAGTTAAGTTTCTTATGTTCCACCAAGAAAAACAAAAAGCCTGTAAGGGCTTTTTTGTTTTTTAATAATATTTTTTAGAATAAACGGCTCCAAGCATAGCAAGCGAGTTAAATATTTTTCAAAAAAATGATAGTCGCAGATGCAAATAAAGCTGATTATAAGACCTAGGTCATTTGAAACTAGCGAAATAAAAGAGTTAGGAATTAGTTCCTAATTCTTTTTTTATGGATACTTTATGCCGTGAAAGGTACTTGACAAGAGAAGAAATGAAAATACAATATCAAAAGGCAGATAAACAAAAAGAACGATAAATAAGCACAACTCTTGTTTCTCTGCCTTAACCAGCAAAGAAGAAAAACATTTCAGAGACTCTTGTCAAGTACACCATGGAATAAATTAGCCACTTAAAATAACAGCAAAAAAGCGAAGGTGTGATTTGCTCTGCAACACTGCGCTTTTTTGTCTAATTTAATTTAGTTTTGTTCGTGTGCTTGTCGTGTTCGAGCGAAGCGAGAACACTTGTATCAAGACAAGCACACGCCACAGTGCCATTTTTGATTTTTTTTAATAATTTGATAAGTTGTATATTTTTTTGTGCTATAATTTATATAAATAAAAGTTGGAGATATTATGTTTGATAAACATTTTTTAATTGAAGATATAAATTTAATGTCCGAGTGGGATTTTGATAAAAATAATGAAATAGGATTAAATCCTAATTCGTTGTCTTTTTCAAGTTCTAAAAAAGCTTTTTGGAAATGTAAAAACAATCATATTTATCAAACTTCAATTAAAGACAAAGTTAGAAGGAATCAAAAATGCCCAATATGTCAAAATAAGATTGTTATTAAAGGTATAAACGATTTTGAAACGAATTACCCTGAATTGTTAAGAGATTGGAATTACAGCAAGAACAAAGGAATTATTCCAAGTGAATTAAGTTTAAATAGTAGTAAAAAGGTGTAGTGGAAATGTAATAAATGCAAACATGAATGGCAAACAACTATCGCACATAGAACAATAAGAAAACAGTCCTGTCCTGTATGTACAAATAGGTTTGTAAAAATTGGAGTAAATGATTTAAAAACAACAAATCCAAGTTTAGCAAAAGAATGGAATTATAATAAAAACACAATTACACCTGAACAAATAACAGCAGGAAGCCATACTAAAGTTTGGTGGATTTGTTCTAAATGTGGTCATGAATGGCAAGCTCAAATAAAAAGTAGAAACAATGGATGTGGTTGTCCAGAATGTGCTAAGAAATATAGAAAAAAACCGACATATAAAAAGCCGAGAGAAAGTAATATCGTTTATGAAAAATCTTTGCTTTATTTATATCCTGAAATTGCAAAAGAGTGGGATTATAGTAAAAATATTTTAAATCCCAGCCAAGTTGGAAGTCATAGCAAATTAAAAGTTTGGTGGAAATGCTCTCAATGCAATTACAGTTATGAAAGACAAATTAGGAATATAACTCAGAGAAACAATGGGTGTCCGAAATGTTCAAAAATAATCTCTCCTTTAGTTAATATTGGGGTTAATGATTTAAAATCCCAAAATCCTAAATTATCTGAAGAATTTGATAATAAAAAAAACATTGGTATTACACCAGAAACAATAACTGTAAATAGTGGTAGAAAAGTGTGGTGGATTTGTCCATTAGGTCATAGTTATCAAGCAGAGGTAAGAGGTAGAAATAGAGGGTCAAATTGCCCTATATGTAATAAAAGATTTGCATCGTCTTTTCCAGAACAAGCACTATTTTATTACATAAAAAAAGCCTTCCCTGATGCAATTAATAAGTATACAGATGTATTTAATAATGCTATGGAACTAGACATTTATATTCCTAGTATCAAAACAGGAATAGAATATGATGGGGGTTTTTGGCACAATACAGAAGAATCTCATCAAAGAGAATTGAAAAAATATAAAGTTTGTAAAAAAAATAATATCATATTAATTCGTATAAAAGAAAAAACTAAAAACTTATGTAAAGATACTGCAGACTCTATATATATTATAGAAAATAATAGTAGTAAGAATATGTTAGAAAGACATATTTATCACATTTTAAGTTTAATTGATATTGATAGTAATAAGTTTTTTGATAATAAAAATAAACCAATTTTTTATAATAAAGTTGATATTAATATCGAACGAGATAAATCAGAAATATATTCATATTTATCAAATATAGAAAATTCAATAGCAAAAGAATTCCCTAATTTAATAGAGGAATGGAATTATGAGAAAAATGGAAATTTAAAGCCAGAAATGTTTTCTGTGGGTTCGGCTGAAAAAGTGTGGTGGAAATGTAAAGTTTGTGGGCATAATTGGCAAGCTCCAATAAATAGAAGGACTCCACCAAGAAACTCTGGCTGTCCTAAATGTGCTATTGACAAGTCGGGTGAAACATTTCATAAAAATTATATAAAGAAAAAAGGGTCCTTAATTGATGTAAATCCAAAATTAGCTGAAGAATGGCATCCAACAAAAAATTCTTTTTCAATACATGATATTACATCTTGTAGTCCTAAAAATGTATGGTGGCTATGTAAGAAATGTGGTTATGAATGGATTTCTTCACCTAATAACAGAAGCAAAGGAGTGGGTTGCCCATGTTGTTATGGCAGAGTTCCTAAACCCGGGGTTAATGATTTGGAAACCTTGTATCCAAATATTGTTAAAGAATGGGATTATGATAAAAATATAGGATTAGAACCAAGCATGTTTAAACCAGGTAGTGGTAAAAAAGTGTGGTGGAAATGTCAAATTTGTGGAAATTCATGGCAAGCAGTTATAGCAGAAAAAACAAAGGGACGAAAAAAATGTCCTAAATGTAAAAATAGCCAAGACAAATAATGTCTTAGCTATTTTTTATTAAATTATTTCGCTAGTTTCAAAAGTTTGCAACTAAGGGTGCGGTTTTGTTGGTAAAAAGAGTGGTTTTATAATATCTTGACAATGGCAAGCGGGGGGTGGTATAATTAGTTAAATGAAAAGAGACAAAAAAAATATAAACGTGCGGGTAAGGAAGACGGCGGTTGTGATTGGCGCAAGCGGCGGCATTGGCGAAAGTGTGGCGACGGCATTTTTTAAAAAAGGATACAACGTGGTTTGCGGGTATCACTTTAACCAGATGGCGGCCGAGGCGCTTGCGGACAGGTTGACGGCGGCGCGTGCGGGCAAGACGAACCGTGCGGTGGCGCTTGGCGTTGATGTGACGGACGAACAAAGCGTTGCGGCATTTTTTGACGAGGCGACTAAGACTTTCGGGCGCGTTGACGTTTTGGTTAATGCGGGCGGGGTCAGCAGGCCTAACCTGTTAATTGACGTAAAAAAAGAAGACATTTGCGCCGAGGTTGGCACCAATCTTATTGGCGTTATGCTTACGTGTCGCGAGGCGGCTAAGATTATGATGCGCTTTGGCAGCGGCAGAATTATCAACATCGCGTCGGTTTGGGGCGTTGTTGGGTCGGCCGTTGAAAGCACGTATTCGGGCGCAAAGGCGGGCGTTATCGGTTTTTCGCGCGCGCTTAGCAAAGAACTTGGCGGCGCAAATATTACAGTTAATTGTATCAGCCCGGGTGCCGTTAAAACAGCGATGACGGCGCATTTATCTAAGGCCGATTTTGACGCAATCAGGCGCGAGAGCCCGATTGAAAAACTGGTTACCCCAAAGGCGATTGCCCAAACGGCCGTATTTTTAGCTGGGTCGGCGGGCGAGTTTATAACGGGGCAGAATATCGTTGTTGACTGCGGATGGACGTTGTAAGACAACTGCGTTGAAGTTAAAAGTGAAAAGTTAAAAGAAGTTGCTGAAAATAAATAGCAATATTTCAACTTTAAATTTTAACTATGGAAAGGAGAATTTATGAATATTATTACGGGGCGGTTTAAGGGTAGACGGCTTGAAAGCGTTGACAGCCTTTCAACTCGGCCAACGCTGGCGCGCGTGAAAGAGAGTTTGTTTTGTATGCTTGACGGCGCGATAGAGGGCAAAACGTGCCTTGACTTGTTTGCGGGCAGTGGCGCGCTTGGGATAGAGGCCATTAGCCGAGGCGCAAAAAAGGTTGTGTTTGTTGACAGCAGCCGTGATGCCTTGCGCGTGCTTAATAAGAACCTGCGCGGTATGGAAGAGTGGGCGCAAGTTATTGAAAATGACTTTGTTTCGGCGCTTGCGGGGTTGCGTGGGGTTAAGTTTGACGTTGTGTTTTTAGACCCGCCATATGCCTCGAATTTTGCGCAGGTGGCGCTTGAAAAACTGGTTTCCCTACGGCTGTTAAACGTGGGGGCGATAATTGTGGTTGAAAGCGACCGCGAAAATTGTTTGCCAAACGCAAGCCAATGGTGTATAATAAAAAAGCAAAAACAGTATGGTGATAAGTCGATAACCATTCTTGAATTTAAAGGGTAAGGTATGGAACTTAACAGTATTTTAGAAGAACTTAAAGAGGAACTGATTAGTCAAAAGGGCTTTTTGTGGAGCAAGAAAAATAAAGACAGTATCACAAAATGCCTTAGTCTTGTTGACGATGTTCAAATGAACCTGCCAAGCGCTTTGCAAGAGGCGACCTATATCATAACCCAAAAGCAGAAAATTTTGGCGGCTGCCCAAGACGCGGCTAACAAAATCGTTGCCGAGGCTACACAAAAGGCGCAAGAACTTACCGCCGAAAACACCATAACCAAGCAAGCGCAGATTGAGGCTGAGGCGATGGTAGGCAACGCTAACAAGCGCTGTAACCAGCTTTACAGTTCAACGCGCGATAACATTGACAAGATGCTTAAAGCGATTGAAGACTATCTAACCGATAACCTTCACGTTGTAAGAAACAACCGCGAAGAGCTTGCAGGCGGAGCCATCATCCGCAAACCCAATAAGGATAAGTAAACTTAACGACAATCAAAAAATTATAAATGAAAAGATTAGGCATAGTCCCGTACAGAGCAGTGCGTGGACTATTTTTTGTAAGAAAAAGCGCCAGACTGACACGCCTGTTCCGCCTAAAAGCGCCAGACTTTGCGCCATAATTGAAAGGCCTGAAAAAGAGAGCAGTCCGCCCGTTAAGGCAACGCCCCAAACTCCGCCGATACGCGAAAGTTCAAAGCAGCCGCGCGTCATCTCAAAAATACCACACACCACGCCCGAGGCCACGTTTTTTGGCGCCCCACAAAGCGTCAACATAAACCCGATGGCAGCCTCAATCGGCGCGGTTATGTGAGAGAACAGAACCATATCGATAAGCAGATAAAACAGCGTGATAAATGCCCCAACGGTAAGAATGGTGGAAACAGCACTGTAAACGCTTGCCCCAAGAATGTCATCAGGCCGGGCGCCATTTTTTATATTATTTAATGGTGTGTTTTTACATTGATGAAAGCCCCCAGGCGCCTTATACATAGGCAATCCTCCCCCAAGAGTGCGGTTTAAAGCAGTAGGAGTGCAGTTGCGGCGGGCGTTACGGTGGCGGCCGATATTACAAAAAAGAAGGCCGCAAATCAAGGCCGAAACGATGTGGCACCCAAGCAGAAATACGCCAATTTTAACTGATCCAAACATTGCGCCGCCCACGGTACCGATAGTAAAAATAGGGCCGCTGACCGCGCAAAAACTTAGGATGCGTGTGGTTTCTTTTTTTTCTATCGCGCCCGATTTAATTAGGTCGGCCGTAAGTTTGGCGCCGCAAGGGTAGCCGCAAAGCGCGCTCATCAAAAAGATATAACCGGCCTCGCCCGATACGCCAAAAACCCGTCTTGTTAGGGGATTAAGATTGTTTGCTATTTTAGTTACGCAGCCTAGGTCAGTTAAAATCTTGGTTAAAACCAAAAACGGAAAAAGCCCTGGAAAAACCGAGTTCGCAAACAGCATAAAGCCGCGTTTGGTGCTTTCAAAAAATCTTTGCGAGTTGGTTATTAAACACAAAATCATTGCAAAAACTAAGATTGACAAAACAGCGGGCAACAATTTTTCTTTAACGCCGCGTTTTTGTGGACTTTTTTTTGTAATTACGCTATTATAAATATAGTTCACAATAAAATTTATGAGTTTTTGGGGGTTTAAATGCAAAAGTATCCTAAAATTGGGTTAGCGCTTGGGTCGGGCGGCGGCTTTGGCTTTGCGTATTTTGGCATACTTGATGAGCTTGAAAAGGCGGGCATACCCCTTTATTGCATAACGGGCAGCTCGATTGGCGCCATCATCGGCGGGCTTTACAGCGCGGGCGCTAAGGTAGAGCAAATGCAAAACTTTTCTCGCAAACTTAAATTTTTGCAAATCGTTGACTTTGGGCTTGGCAAGGGCGGCTTTGTTAGGGGAAATCGTGCGGTTAAACAGATAAGCAAGGCGCTTAGCCTGTTTGGCGCGTGTGAAAATATTGAAGACACCAAGATTAAGTTTGGCTGCACGGGGACGGACTTGCTTAGTGCTCAAACCGTAAACTTCACTAAGGGTAGTCTTGTTACTGCTATGCGCGCAAGTTTTTCAATCCCCGGCGTTTTTATGCCGCTTGAATACGAGGGCGGATACTTTATTGACGGCGGCCCAATTTGCAGATGCCCGGTTAACCTAGCGCGCGAGTTTGGCGCCGAATACGTTGTTGCGATTGACTGCGTTGGCTCCACTCAGCCGATACAAAAAGAAGAGCTTAATAACTACGCCAAGATTATGACGCGCATTAACTATATTATGGAGTATCGCGCGGGCAGGGCAGAGATAAACACGGCTGACCTTGTTGTTGATATGCACCAAATCGGTGTTGACGCTTTAAGCCTTAAAACTATGGAAAAGTCTATTGAATATGGCCATAAATATGGCAAAACGCTTGCAAAACAACTTAAAAAAAGATTTCAGTAAAGACGGATAATTCAAAAACAACTAAAAATAAAAACGGCTAAAATTGTATCGAAAAACGGAAAAAGTATTAAGTCAAATCGGATAAAAAGGGGAAATGATGGAAAAAGTTAAGAAAAAGAAAAGCCTAACTGAATCGCGCTCGTTTAAAACAGAAATAATGATGTTTGTTATCTTTATGTCGGTGGGTGTGGCGACGGTATTGTTTAAGGTTGACGGATGGCTTTCACTTGCGATGCTGGGCATCGGCCTATTAAGTTTATATTTTAATAATGTTAATAAGATTCTTGATTTTATTATGGCGCTGGCGTGGTCGGCCGCGTATCTGTATTTTGGCATTATTAACGGCCTTTACGCACAGGCATTTTTGGTTTCGTCCTTTTATCTATTTGTTAATTTATTTAATCTAGTTGCACCGCAAAACAGTACAACAATAGTAGAAGAACATAACAAACTTAAACCGTATCAAATTTGGGCGCTTATCATTGTTTGTGTTTTTGGGGCGGTAGGAACCTTCTTTTTGGTGCGTATCAAGGGCAACAAAACGTTTGCTATTTTTGATACGCTTGCGGCCGTTATGCTTTGTGCAAGCCTTTATATGATGCTTAAACGATGCATAGAATACTTTGTTGTTAGGCTTATTGCGATGATAGCAACCATAGCGCTTTGGGTTGCGATGGGGCTTGTTTCACACTTTAACCTTGGGTGCATCAATATTGCGGTTATGTTTATCGCATTTATCCTTTATGACAATGTTCGTATGCGCAAGTGGTCGCTTCAAGCCAAACACGTTGCCCAGCGTCAAAATGCCGATATTTTCAGTTCAACTGAATACCGCGAGGCAGAGCGCAAGTATCAGCGAGAGCATAAGCGCGGCCTGCCTAATCGCTCCGTTGGCATTGACAAAAACGACGAAAGAAATTAAATATAAAAAAGTACTCTTACAACAAGAGTACTTTTTTTAACCAAATTTAAACTTTCAACTTTATCTAAACGATAGGCGTGATGTTTTCAAAAATCACGTTGTCTGCATACTTTTTAACGCGGTTATATTCTTTATCGGTTCGTACGCACCACGCAAGCAAAGGCAAGTTTTTAAATTTCTTAACAAAGCGGTTAGGCAGGTCTTCACTGTGGTAGGCGATAAAGTTAGGCTCGCTTATTTTTTTGTTATATGCCATACGTTTAAGCATCATACGCTTAACAAGCCCAAGGTTTGTGTTTTTCATAAAGCTTGCAACTTGGCCGCGTTTGATGTGTGGCGCATTGTTTTTAAACCATTCAAGGGTAGCGGGGTTAAAGCTTTGAACGGCCACTTCGCCCTTATACGAACTTAAAAGTTTAAAAACTTCTTTTTCAATGTCGCCAACCTTGCCCATATTTTTGATTTCAATCAAAAGGGGAGTGCGCCCCGCAACAAAATCAAGCGTTTGTTTAAGAGTGGGGATACGCTCGCTGGTTTTAAGAAGTTTGATGTCACGAATATCGTCATACTTTAAATTAGACAGATATCCGTCACGCCCCGTCATACGGCCAAGCGTTTCGTCATGAAAAACCACAACGGTGCCGTCTGCCAGCGCACGCACGTCAAGTTCAATGGCATAATTATTTTCAATCGCTTTTTCAAAAGAAAGAAGGCTTAATTCTGGAACAGTGTCACTGTGAAGCCCGCGATGAGCGATGGGTTTAGTTGCTATCCAAGTTTCAAAAATATTCATAAGGTCTCCAAAAGAACCAAAAATTGTTTGGCTTTTTAATATTCTACAATACTTTTAAAAATTTTTCTAGTATTTTTGACACATTTCTTGCTTTTTTTTATTTTTTATGCTTTTTTTTGCGCGATAATTACAAAATCAGGCCAATTACTTGCATTTTTGGGGGCAATACGCTAAAATAATTTTAATTTAATGGAGAAGATTATGGCAAACAAAGACCTTTCACATATTCGCAATTTTTCAATAATTGCCCATATTGACCACGGTAAAAGCACGCTTGCTGACCGCATTATGGAAACGACCGGCCTTATTTCAGAGCGTGACAAAAAAGACCAACTTTTAGACAGTATGGACTTAGAGCGCGAAAAGGGAATAACTATCAAACTTGCGCCCGTTACTATGAATTATACCTATAAAGGCAAAAATTACACCTTAAATCTTATTGACACGCCCGGCCACGTTGACTTTACATATGAGGTAAGCCGTTCGCTTGCGGCGTGTGAGGGGGCGATACTTGTTGTTGATGCCAGCCAAGGCGTTGAGGCGCAAACGATAGCTAACGTTTATCTTGCGCTTGAAAACGACCTTGAAATTGTACCCGTTATTAACAAAATTGACTTGCCAAGCGCCCGTCCAAACGAGGTTAAAAAAGAGGTTAAAGACGTTATTGGTATTGATTGCGCAGACGCGCCGCTTGTAAGCGCCAAAGAGGGTATCAACATCACGCAGGTAATCGAGCAGGTTATCGAACGTGTGCCCGCCCCAAAAGGGGATAACACGGCCGACCTTCAAGCCCTTATTTTTGATAGTTTTTATGATAACTATAAGGGCGCGGTGTGCTTGGTGCGCATTATGCAGGGCGAGGTTAAGGCTGGCACGAAAATAAAGATGCTTCAAACGGGCAAAGAGTTTGAGGTAGTTGAGGTTGGTATCTTTACGCCAAAAGCGACCGAGAAAGACATTTTGCACGCGGGCGAGGTTGGGTATATCTCTGCAAGCATCAAAACGGTTTCAGATATCCGCGTTGGTGACACTATCGCCGAACTTGGCAAAAACACGAAGGCGCTTGCGGGGTACAGGCAGGTTATGCCAGTGGTGTTTTCGGGCATATTCCCGATTGACGGCGCGAAATACAACCTTTTAAAAGACGCGCTTTGCAAACTTAAATTAAGTGATGCGTCGCTTGAATTCAGCCCTGAAACAAGCACGGCGCTGGGCTACGGGTTCCGCTGCGGCTTTTTGGGGCTTTTGCATATGGAGGTTATAACCGAAAGGTTAGAGCGCGAGTTTGGCCTTGATATCATAACAACGGCGCCAAGCGTAAGCTATCAAATAACCAAAACGAACGGGCAGGTTTTAACGGTGTCTAACCCGTGCAATATGCCCGCCGTGCAAGAGATTGAAAAGATAGAAGAGCCGATTATTCGCGCGCACGTGTTTACGCCGCCTGAGTTTGTTGGCGCGATTATGGACTTGGCTACTAACAAGCGTGGCGAGTTTATCGATATGCAATACCTTGAAGCCAACCGCGTTAAGATGACGTATATCCTGCCGCTTGGCGAGATTGTTTATGATTTTTTTGACAAGCTTAAATCGCGCACGCACGGGTACGCCAGTTTTGACTATGAGATGGCGGGCTTTCGTGAAAGCGATATGGTTAAGCTTGACATTCTGCTTAACGGCGAGGTGTGTGATGCGCTGTCAATCTTAGTTCACCGAACCAAGGCCTATGAGCGCGGCCGCGGGATAACAGAAAAGTTAAAAGAGGTTGTGCCTAGGCAGTTGTTTGAAATACCAATTCAGGCCAGCATAGGCAACAAGGTCATCGCGCGCGAAACAGTAAAGGCGCTAAGAAAAGACGTTATCGCCAAGTGTTATGGCGGCGACATTTCACGTAAGCGCAAACTGCTTGAAAAACAAAAAGAGGGCAAAAAGAAAATGCGTATGCTTGGCTCCGTCGAACTCCCAAGCGAGGCGTTCTTGACAATCCTTAAAGTTTAAATGTGACCTCCGCGCCCTTTGGGGCGGAGCGATGGCGGGAACGGTTAATCTTGACAAGTGGGGCGGGGGCGTGGTACACTTGAGGTATAAAGAGGGCGAGCCACATGAGAAAAGGATTAAGTTTGTATATTCACATTCCGTTTTGCGCAAGCAAGTGCAACTATTGCAGTTTTTCAAGTTTTGTGTCGGACGACGATGTTAAACTGCGATATATTGAAGCGCTTAAAAAAGAGATTGGTCTTAGAGGCAAAGAGTTAAGCGGATCGTATGAAATTTCAACGGTTTATATCGGGGGCGGGACGCCGTCTTCGTTGCCACTTGGGTGCATTAAGGCGATAATGGCCGCGGTATATAAGAATTTTGTTGTTAGAAACAACGCCGAAATCACGATTGAAATTAACCCTAACAGCATAGATAAAGACAAGATAAAAGAGTATCAGTTCGCGGGCGTAAATCGGTTTAGCGTTGGCCTTCAATGCGTGTCGAAAGCCGTTTTAAAAGAGATGGGGCGCACTCACACGGTAGAGGACTTTACCCGCGCGGTGACAATGCTTAAAAAGGCGGGCGTTGGCAACATCAGCGCCGATATAATTTTGGGCTACCCCAAAGAAACGCAAGATGATGTTGCGCGCTCGGTTGACCTTGTGACCAAACTTGGCGTTAACCATGTGTCTACATATATGCTTAGCGTTGAAGAGGGCACGCCGCTTTTTAAGGCCGTAAACAGCAAGCTTACCGCCTTGCCAGACGAAGACGAGGTTATAAGGCAATACAATTTATGCGCCAAAAAGTTGGCCGCCGCGGGGTTTGAGCGTTATGAGGTATCAAACTTTGCTAAACCAAGTTTTAAAAGCCGCCACAACCAAGTTTATTGGAAGAGGCAAAACTATCTTGGGCTTGGGCTGGCCGCGCACTCGTTTTTGCAGGGGCAGCGGTGGAATAATACTGACAACCTGCCATTTTACATCTCGTGCCTTGAAAGCAAGGGGCTTTATCCAATCGAAAAAAGCCACACGCTAAGCCCGCAAGAGGCCAAAGAAGAGTGGGTTATGCTATCCCTTCGTCGCACCGAGGGGCTTGACACCGAAGCATTTAAAACCGAGTTTGGCGAGAACTTTCTTGCAACCCGAAAAGAGCCACTTGCGCGCCTTATACGCGGCGGGTTTATCACGCTTGACACCAAAACCAACCACGTCCGCGCGACCGACAAAGGCTTTCTTGTTTTAAACAAAATCATCGAAGAACTGGCGTAAAACTTCACGCTTTTTGTCTATCAAAAACAAATTAAAAAGAAATTGAAAAAATTTTTAAAAAGTTGTCACAAATCGTTGACAACCTTTTTTTATGGTGCTAAAATATGCGTGTTAGCAATCAAGAGGCAAGAGTGCTAGCAATCGTGAATAAAAATTGCAAACTTGCGTAAAATATACTTTAAGGGGGTGGCGGAATGAATTTAAGTGAAAGAAAAAAGAAAATTCTTTCAGCGGTTATTGATGAAAACGTTGCGACGGCCGAGCCGGTAAGTTCGGGGCAGCTTCAAAAAGAATATTTAACCGAGTTAAGTTCGGCGACTATTCGAAACGAGCTTGCCACTCTTGAAGAAATGGGCTTGTTGTATCAGCCACACACGTCGGCGGGCAGGCTGCCTACGATGGAGGGGCTTAAACTTTATATCGATGAGATTTTGCCTACCATTAACAGTGATGAAACGGCCGAACTAATTGGCAGTTTTGACGCCAAGCTTGACAATATTTCGGGTATGCTTAAACAGACGGCGCGCGCGATAAGCGAGGCCACCAATTATACGTCGATAATGTACATCGGGCTTTATGATTTTGCAAAGATTGATGAGGTTAAACTTCAACGCATTGATGACAGGCACGTGGTTGGCGCGATAATCACTGACCGTGGCGTTATCCACGACGTGCTTGAACTTAGTCTTGACGCGGGCGATGACAAAAATGCATCTAAGATGTTGACCCAGATATTTAAGGGCAAAACGCTTAGGCAGATTGAGCGCAGCGACTTTTATATAACGCAAGAGTTTGAAAAGTATAAGTTTATGTTTGAACTTATGGTTGCGATGATTGCGCGTCAAGAAAAAAGTCAAGAGCCTATCGCCATTGAGGGCAAAGATAAGTTATTTAACTTTCCTGAATTTAGCCGCGTTGAAAACATTAAAAGCGCGTTTGGCGTGTTTGACGACCCCGAAAAACTTGTGCCTATTCTAAACGATGACGAGGGTAGCGTTGAAATCAAGGTTGAGATTGGTGACGACGATAAAAGCCCAATCAAAAACTGCGCCATTGTAACCGCAAGTTATAAAGTAGGCGGAAAAACGGTGGGGCGTGCGGGTGTTATGGGGCCAGCGCGAATGGACTATAAAAATGTTATATCAATCTTAAAAGGCATATCAAGCGAGATAACAAGGCGCCTTGAATCGCCCGACAAAGATTAAAAAAGGAGATAAATATGGAAAAGAATTGTAACTGTAATGACGAGTGCACCTGCGGCGACGATTGCAACTGCACCGAAGAAAATCGCTGCTCGCCTAATTGCACTTGCCCAGAAGATAAGAAAAAGCATCACCACCATCATCACAACCACGCGCACAAAGATTGCGGCTGTGAGGTAGAAGAAAAGTGCGATTGCGGCGACGACTGCGATTGTCACGACAACGAATGCGATTGCGGCGACGACTGCGATTGTCACGACCACGATTGTGATTGTCACGACCATGACTGCGATTGCGGCGACGACTGCGATTGTCACGACAACGAATGCGATTGCGGCGAGGAACATCCTAAGACGCAAGAAGAGGCGTTTGCGATGTATGAAAAGGCATTTAGGCAGCTTGAAGATGCGCTTATCAAGGCGGACAAAGAACTTCAAGTTGAAAAAAAGCGTGCCGACGAAAACGAGCACATCGCGCGGTCTTTCAGGGCAGACTTAGAGCGTTTTAAGGCGCGCAACGCGAATGCCGAATCTGAGCTTAAAGAAAAGGCCAACACTGACGCAGCGCTTAAAATTTTGCCAGTTCTTGACAATTTTGACCAAGCACTTAGCGCGGCTATTGACCCAAGCGTTGCCAAGGGGTTTGTTATGATTTATAACAGGCTTAAAGAGTGCGTAAGTGACCTTGGCGTAACTGAAATTAAAGTACTCGGCGAGGTGTTTGACCCGAAAACGTGTGAGTGTATCGCCAAAACCAAGGCGCCAGACAAGGCAAGCGCTGACCGCGTAAGCCGCGTGTTTAAAACGGGCTATGCGCTTAAATCAAGCGGTAAGGTGATTCGCCCAGCCGTTGTTGAGATATTTGAATAAGGGTTCATTTGCTTACAAACAAGCATTTATATAAATAAAAAGGAGATTAATATTATGTCAAAAATTATTGGTATTGACTTAGGAACAACAAACTCTTGCGTTGCAGTTATGGAAGGCGGCGAGCCAACCGTTATTGCTAATGCCGAAGGCGCAAGGACAACTCCGTCAGTTGTTGGCTTTTCAAAAGACGGCGAAAGGCTTGTGGGGCAGGTTGCAAAGCACCAAGCCATCGCGAATGCGGCTAACACCATTTCGTCAATCAAGCGCGATATGGGGTCAGACAAAAAGGTAACCGCAGGTGGCAAAACTTATACGCCACAAGAAATTTCAGCAATGATTTTAACCAAGCTTAAAATCGACGCCGAAGCATATCTTGGCGAAAAAGTTGAAAAGGCGGTAATCACCGTTCCTGCTTACTTTACAGACGCGCAAAGACAAGCAACCAAAGATGCGGGCAAAATCGCTGGGCTTGACGTTTTAAGAATTATTAACGAGCCTACGGCGGCTGCGCTTGCTTATGGCCTAGATAAGGTTCAAGACGCTGATGGCCAAAAAATCTTGGTTTATGACCTTGGTGGCGGTACGTTTGATATTTCAGTTTTGGATATCGCAGACGGCGTGTTCCAAGTTTTGGCAACGGCGGGCAACAACCGTTTGGGCGGCGACGATTTTGATAACCGAATTGGCGCATACCTGCTTGACGAATTTAAAAAGCAAGAGGGCATTGACCTTTCGGGCGATAAGGTTGCTATGCAGCGAATTAAAGAGGCAAGTGAAAAGGCTAAAATTGAGCTTTCAGGCGTAACAAAAACTACTGTTAGCCTTCCATTTATCACGGCGGACGCAACGGGGCCAAAACACCTTGAAGTTGAGCTTACGCGCGCTAAGTTTGAGGGTATGATTGCTGACCTTGTTGAGCAAACCATCACTCTTACCAAAAAGGCGTTGGCGGATGCAAAATTAACCAAAGACGACATCGCAAAAATCATCATGGTTGGTGGTTCAACACGTGTTCCTATGGTAGTGGAAGAGGTTAAAAAGTTTTTGGGCAAAGACCCATTCAAGGGCATTAACCCAGACGAATGCGTTGCTATTGGCGCGGCTATTCAAGGCGGCGTTTTGGCGGGCGAAGTTAAAGACGTTTTGCTTTTGGACGTAACGCCATTGTCATTAGGTATTGAAACGATGGGCGGCGTGTTTACAAAACTTATTGAGCGTAACACGACTATCCCAACCAAAAAGAGTCAAGTGTTCTCTACCGCGGCTGATAACCAACCGGGCGTAGACATTCACGTTTTGCAGGGTGAGCGCGAACTTGCTTGCTATAACAAAACTATTGGCAGATTTGAGCTTACTGGTATCCCACCAGCACCTCGTGGTGTGCCTCAAATCGAAGTTACTTTTGATATTGATGCTAACGGTATCGTGCACGTAAGCGCCAAAGACCTTGGCACGGGCAAGATGCAAGACATAACGATTACCGCGTCATCAAACCTTAGTGACGACGAGATAGACAAGGCCGTTAAAGAGGCTGAAAAATATGCCGAAGAAGACAAAAAGCGCAAAGAAGTTGTTGATGCGAAAAACTCGCTTGACCAGATGATTGCGGGCATTGAGAAAGTGCTTCGCGAGAGCGGGGATAAGATTAGCGAAGAAGACAAGGCTAAACTTAACGCCGAGATGGAAAGCGCGAAAGAGGTTTATAAAAACAGCGATGATGCTGCTAAACTTAAAGAAGCGCTTGAAAACTTAACCAAGGTTTCAAACGAAATTTTTACAAAACTTTATGCGCAGGCTAATCCTAACGCGGGCGCAAATGGCGCTAATGGCGCTGACGGGGCAAATGGCGCTAACGGCGGCACTGACCCAAATAATTTTGGCGACTACACAACGAAATAGATAGGATTATATGGACAAGAATTATTATGACGTTTTGGGCGTTAAAAAGGACGCCTCTGACGACGAAATTAAAAAGGCATACCGCCAAATGGCGAAAAAGTATCACCCTGACCTTAATCAGGGTGACCCTTCGGCGGCCGAGAAACTAAAAGAGGTCAACGAGGCCTACGAAGTGCTTGGCGATAAGCAAAAGCGTCAAAATTATGACACGTACGGAAGCGCAACTGGCCCTCAGTTTGGTGGCGGCGCGGGTGGCTTTAACGCTAGTGATTTTGGCGGCTTTGGCGATATTTTCAGCAACATTTTTGGCGGCTTTGGCGGCGCTTTTGGTGGCGGCGGCAGGCGAAGGAATGGCCCAACCCAAGGCGCAGATATTCAAGTTAAAATGACGCTGTCGTTTGTTGAGGCGGCGTTTGGTTGTAAAAAAACTATCAACGTAACGCGTAATGAAATGTGCGCAGACTGTAACGGCACGGGCGCTAAAAATGGCGACTTTCAAACGTGTGCGAGGTGCGGCGGATCGGGCGTTGTTCAAACCACGCAAAACACAATGTTTGGCCAGATGGTGACTGAAAATACCTGCCCAGATTGTCGCGGAACGGGGTGCAAGATTATAACCAAGTGCGCAGCGTGCGGCGGCGCGGGGAGCGTAAGAAAAAATCGCAGTATTGATATTAATGTTCCGGGCGGCGTGGACAACGGCCAAGTTTTGACCCTGCGTGGGCAAGGCGAGGGCGGAAAAAACGGCGGGATAGCGGGCGATATGCACGTTGTTATTTCGGTGACACCGCACAAACTTTTAAAGCGCGAGGGCGCCGATGTATATATAGACGTGCCTATCAGCTTTACCGATAGTCTGCTTGGAACGAAAACGGAGATTGCGGGCATTAACGAAAGGCTTACCATTAACGTGCCAGAACTTTGTCAAAACGGGACAACGATTATGTTAAAAGGCAAGGGCTGTAAGGTTTTAAATCGCAATAGTTATGGCGACCTTTACGCCAAAATTTTGGTTGAAATGCCAAAAAGCCTTGACGCGTCTCAAAAAGAACTGGTTAAAAAACTTGATGAGTCGATAAGCAAAAACGCTTATCCAAAGCGCAAACAATTTCAAGACAAAATTTAAAACACACAAAAAGCACTCATAACGAGTGCTTTTTTAAAGTTGTGAAAGTTTAAAGTTGAAATATTGATGAGAAATAATTTGTCATTGAATATCCAAATTAGACAAACTCCGCCCCCTTGGGGGAGGGTCGTTCCGCAAGCCGCAGAGGTGTAGCGGAACAGAGGGGGTCTAAGTCCTATGAAAAATAAGAAGATGCTTTACGTTAGTTGATATTTGCTAACTTAATATATCTTCTTTTTTAAGTTGATTTTATACCCCCTCCGCTACTACGTAGCAATCATCCCCCAAGGGGGCAGAGGCTTCGCTGTCAATGTTTGTTTATTCTAATTCGTGTTGCGACGATGGTGTAAATGTTTTGTTAAAGGCGGCGATTGAGGCGGGGTAGAGGCTGTCAAACTCGGCCTTATAAAACTTAACTTGCTCGGCGATACTTGACTTAATATCAGTGCTCTCAAAATCGTCAAAACTTTCAACGGCGAACTTTTGGAACTCAGCGCGTCTTAATTTAACAAAAACGTCGAACGCGAGGCCAAACTCGCTTTTAAGAAGTTTGGTATAGGCAATTTTAAGGTCTTTTGGGCTGACGTAGCGCGAATATTCAGGCGATATAATCACATGACCGATACCAGACTTAGTTGTGCCCGTTTCGTCGTCAAAAATAAGGGGATAAAACGAGCCCGTTGTTTCGCCATATTCGGCAACCGATTTAAAAACCTTGCCATTTCCGGCGGCGTTGACCATATCCGCAAAATCCAAAATTTCTTCATTTTTAAGATAGCGGTTAGCAACGCAGATTGCCCAGCGGCCGTCACGCAATTTAGTTATGGCAAAAAGTTTACGCTCACACAAAACGGGCAATTTTTTGACCTTTTCTTGGCTTGTTAATGCGTCTACCTTGTTTTTTAAATGCTCTAAAAACATAAAATTTTCCTCTTTTAAGTATTGTAACACGCGCGCGCTAATTTTGCAATATAAACCCGATAACTAAGGTAAAAAAGTTGCGTTTGACCGCCCGATTATGTATACTTAGCTTATAAAATTACCAAGCGACAAGGGGTGTGAGGCGAATGAAACTTAACAGATTTTTTTATGACGGGTTGTTGAATTTAGGAAGCGAAATTATTTTAGATGGTGACGAATTTCGTCACGCGTTTTTAGTTTTAAGGACGCGTGAAACGGATAAAATTTGCCTGTTTAATGGCGACGGGGTTGACTATGTTGCGTCTGTTTTAAAAATTGGCAAAAAAGACGCCACACTTCGCGTTGACAGCGCAACCCAAAACAACACCGAGGCACACACGTTTTTGCGCGTTTATCAGGCGCTTGCCAAAGGCGACAAACTTGGCCTTGTTGCCCAAAAACTGACCGAAATTGGCGCCAGCGAGATGACGTGTTTTCACAGCGAGTTTTGCGACGTAAAACAAACCACGGCCAAACTTGATCGGCTTGACAGGGTGGTGGTGTCGGCGTGCAAACAGTGTGGCCGCGCGCGCACGATGAAAACAAGCGATACGCCGCTTAAATTTAGCGAACTAGCCGCAAGTTTTGGTGACCTTGACGCGGTGTTTTTAGCATACGAAAATGAAACCGAAAATGATTTTGCTGAAAGCCTTTATGCCCTTAAAAACGCTTTTAAAAACGCCAAGAAAACGGGGCTTAAAGTTGGCCTTATCATTGGGCCTGAGGGCGGGTTTAGTGACGGGGAGGTAAGCGCATTAAAGAAAGCGGGCGCGCGCGTTGTTACCCTTGGCAAACGCATTTTAAGAACCGAGACCTGCGCCATCGTCGCCGCCGGCCTGATTATCCAAATTTTAGGATAATACTTCTAGGATTAATAAAAAACAGAAGGTGCATTTTTTCTCTAAAATTCAAGTTTGGAAATTTTTGTAAAAATTTTGAAAATTTTAGTGCAAAATAAAAAAGGGTGTGATATAATCATAAAAGATTGTATTGCGCCCTTTTGTTTCGGGTGATGTAAGGAGGAAATATGCCAAAGGTTGCGCTTATAAGTTTGGGATGCAAGGTTAATCAGTATGAAAGCGAGGCGATTGCGAAAAAACTGGTTGACGCTGGGTTTGACGTTGAGTTTGGCTTTTGCAATGACGCCGACGTTTTTGTTTTGAATACGTGCGCCGTTACCAACGAGGCCGAACGCAAGTCGCGCGGGCTTATCACCAAGGCGCTTAGGCGTAACCCAAACGCGAAACTTTATGTTGCGGGATGTTCATCGCAAAATGACCCTGGGTCGTTTGAAAAAAGGCGTAATGTTAAGGCGGTTTATGGCACAGCGCGCAAAACCGACCTAGCCGATATGATAATTGATAACTATCGCGGGGAATTGCATCCTTGCAACGCGATCCCGACTGAATATGAAGAAGTTGGACAGATTTTGCCAAGCCACACGCGTGCGTATCTTAAAATTCAAGATGGCTGTAACAACTTTTGTTCGTATTGCCTTATTCCGTTTCTTCGTGGGCGTTCGCGCAGTCGCGAGATAGACAAAATTAAGGCGGAGATTGACGCACTGTCAACTAATGCTAACGAAATCGTTATAACGGGCATAAATATCTCTGCCTATGGCGAAGATTTGAAAGAAAAACTCTCACTTATTGACGTTGCGGACTTGTTTTTAGGCAAGAGCGTTCGGTTTAGATTTTCAAGTTTTGAGGTCAGCATTATTGATAAAGAGTTTTTAAGGCGGCTGTCAAAAAACCCTAATTTTTGTGACCATTTTCACCTGTCTATGCAAAGCGGGAGCGACGAAACTTTAAAGTCGATGAACAGGCACTATACGTCAAGCATCTTCCTTTCAAAAATAGAGCTTATTCGCAAGTTTTTCCCTAAGGCGGGGATAACAACGGACGTCATCGTTGGCTTTCCTACCGAAACGGAAGAGCAGTTTAAAGAAACGATGGAAACTTGCGGAAAGGCCAAATTTAGCGATATGCACATCTTTCCATACTCGCCACGTCAGGGTACGGCGGCCATGAACCTTAAAAACGTCGCGCGAAACGTGGGGGAAAGGGTAGAAAGGCTTGCCAAGTTAAGGCAGAAAATGAAAGAAAACTTTATATTTTCGTGTTTGTGTGACACGATGGAGGTGTTGGTTGAAGAAAAGCGTACCGAAGAGGGGCTGTACACCGGTCACACGCGCAACTTTATAAAGTGTTATATTGAAAGCGCCAAGCCGATTGAGCCGAACACGTTTGTTAACGTCAAACTCAATTCGATTTTTGAAGATGGCGCATTGTGTGAGGTAGTGGACGACTAAGCGGGCGTCACGAGGCTGTAAGCGAATAAGATGGCGGTGTAAGGTTGTAAGCGAATAGCCCGAAAGTGAAAAAAAAGAGGAAAATATATGTGCGATTGTATTTTTTGTAAGATAATCAAAGGGGAAATCCCAAGCTATAAGATTTTTGAAGACGAGAAAACGCTTGCGTTTCTTGACATTGCGGGCGATTTTTATGGCCATACGCTTGTTATCCCAAAGACGCACGCTAAGAACGTTTTAGACGTCAGCGCAGACGACCTTAGCGCGGTGATGAGCACGGTTAAACGCGTTGCTAATCATTATGTAAGTAGTTGTGGGTTTGATGGCGCAAATATCTTAAACGCGAATGAAAGCGCGGCCGAGCAGTCAGTTATGCACCTGCATTTTCATATCATACCGCGAAAAAACGGTGACGGACTTAAAGTGTTTCCGTCGGGCGATGCGGGCGAACTTGATATGGCAAAGGTGGCCGAAAAGTTAAAACTAAATTAGTTTTAAAAAGCGAAATTTAAATTCAATATGCAAAAGTTTGACGAGCGAAAAGTTGTGAAATTTAAATTCAATTAACGCGCAAAAACTCTTGACAAGGGTAATTTGGCGTGGTATATTAGTTAGCGATTATTAACCAAAGCGGGGTGAAATTATGTCAACAGTTGTTGTAGGTCAAAACGAAAATCTTGAAAGCGCTATTAAAAGATTTAAACGCAAATGCCAGAAAGACGGCATTATCGGCGATATCCGCAAGAAAGAGTGCTATGTTAAGCCAAGCGTTCGCCGCAAGAAGAAGTCGGAGGCTGCGCAGAAGCGTAACCGCAAGGGGTAAAAAGTTAATATTTGGCGATAAACGCCAAAATCGCAAGACGGAAACCGAACGCGAGTACGAAAGGTACACTTATTCGGTATTCCGCCTTTTATTTTGGCGTTTTTCATCCAAATCGTTTTCTTTTACACGTAACTAAGATAGAGATTTGTAATATTTGTTTAGGCGATTAAGTGCAGAAAATGCGAGGTTTACAAGACGTCACGTACGCAAGTACGCTCTGTCTTGATAAGCCTCTTTTTTCTTTCTTACTCATCTCAATTTAACGGTTTTTACACGTAACCAAGTTAGAAAAGATATAATATACACTGTCATTGCGAGGAGCGCCTGCGACGTGGCAGTTCTATAGAGAGTTGATGTATTTAAACTTTCAACTTTAAACTTTAAAAATGCGGTGAAATCGTTTGCGGGGGCGGGGGATAATTTGATATACTAAATTTAACTATTAGAAAAGGACTTTATTTTTTGTGAGCGTTTGGGTTTGGTTGATTGTTGCGGCGCTGCTTATTTTGCTTGAAGCCGTTACGTTTGATTTTATTTTGGGCTGGTTTGCTGTCGGCTCTATCTTTGCGTGCATTATGGCCATCATCGGGACGCCGGTTTGGGCGCAGGTTTTGGTTTGTGTTATGACGGGGCTTATTTTTATGGTGCTGTTTAGGAAGTATCTTTTAAACCTTGCGTTAAACCTTAAAAATGATAAAATTAAAAAGTATGCGCTTGGCAAAACGGGCAGGGTGGTTAAGGTCATCACGCGTGACATGTTGTTTTTGGCGCGGTTTGAGAAAAAGACGTTTCTTGTTATGCTGCGCGACCCCGCCGTGCTTAGCGTTGGCGCGGGTGTTAAGGTGGTGGACGCTGTTGAGGGCGTTGCAATCGCCATCCCAGACGGTCTGCAAAAACCGCAAGATGAGCATATTTTTACGCCGCAGCCACTTTTTGAAAATAAAGATAAAAAGGTGAATGTGGTCGATGATTCAATTAATATCAAAGCCGAAAGTGATAATACATATAACACCGCAACATTTATGCAAGCAGCTGATGTAGGGGCTGACAGTGGTAGCACTGTTGCCAAAAAGCGTGGGCGACCAGTTGGTAGTAAGAATAAACCAAAAAAGACCGCCGCAACAAAGACGGTAAATGAGGTGGCCAAAAAGCGTGGGCGTCCGGCGGGTAGTAAGAATAAAGGCAAAAGCCAAAGACTGATGGCGGCTGAGGCGGCCAAAGATGTAAGAAAAAAACGAGGCAGGCCAAAAGGCAGTAAAAACAGGTCAAAAGTTTAGGAATTTGTCAGGCGGACAAATTAAAGGAGTTAAAAATGAATAGATTTACACGGGGCGTATTGATTGCGTTTTTCATATTATCATTGGTGGCGGGCCTTGTGTGTGGTGCGGTCAGTATGATTTCATTTGATATTAATGCAATAATGATTCTTTTGGCAGTGGCGTTGTTTGTTGTTGGCGTTACGGGGCTAAGTTTTATTACTAGCAGCTATAACAAGTTGGTTAGATACAAAAATAAGGTGGCGGAGAGTTTGGCGCTTATCGACATTCAGCTTAAACTGCGTTTTGACCTTATCCCTAACCTTGTTGCGACGGTTAAGGGGTATGCGTCACACGAAGAGAAGGTGTTTAGCGAGATTACCAAACTGCGCAAACAGGCGATAGAGGCGACCGACGAGGCGCAAAAACTTGAATACGCCAACGCGATAGTGCCAAAAATGCGCAATATAATTGCAATTGCTGAAAATTATCCACAGCTTAAGGCCGACGCGCTTTTTAAAAGCCTTATGGACGAGTTGGTGTTGGTTGAAGACAAAATTGTTGCGTCGCGCAGGTTTTATGACAGCAACGTGAACCTTTATAACACGGCTCTTGAAGTTTGGCCAACCAACATCATTGCTAAGCTTTATGAATTTAAAAAAGAGCCGCTGTTTAAGATTGACGCGGGCGAAAGAATAGCGGTAAAGGTTGAGTTGTAAGATGAAAAACGGGTTTGATGAGTTTATCGGCAGCGCTCTTGACGGCGCGGACGTAAGTGAGTTTGAGCGTAACAAAAAAAGCAAAAAAATAGGCACGATTTTATGGGTAATAGGGCTTATTATTTCCATTTTGACCTTTGTTTTTATTGTTATAATGATGATGAATGATAGTTTTGACCCTGTTCCAAGTGCTATTGGGATAAACTTTTTGGGTACGATTGTTATTATTGTTGGCGCTATAATTTCAATCGTCTGCTCGGGTAGAAACGCGCGCATAATCAGCCGCTATAAAGAGAAGGCTGTTGACTTTTTACTTAAAGGCAAAATCTATACGTATGAGCAAAAAAGTTTTATTTTACGAAGCAATTTTACAACCTCTCCGTTCTATACGGGCGAAACTGTTGATAAGTATGAAGGCGAAGATTATTTGCGCATCAACGTGCCGAATGACGATGGAACGGCATCAAATAACTGGTTTAGCGTGTCTGACATATGTGCAGAGCATGAATACACCGATAAAGACGGAGATAAACATACTCAGACAATCTTTAACGGGGTGTTTGGCTATATTGACTTTCCGTTTAAATTTAAACACACGCTTACTATTAATCACCGCCAAATTGAAAAAAGAAAGCTTGAACGCGTACGCCTTGAAGACATTGCCTTTAACAACGCATTTAAGGTTTGGTGTGATGACCAAATCGAGGCGCGATATATCCTAACTCCTGAGGTTATGGCAAAATTAAAGCAGCTTAAAGAATCGTTTGGAAACATTCAAATTGTTTTAAGCGGGCATACGCTGTATTTTGCGGCGCCTTATAAAAACCTTTTCGCGATAAGTTCGCGTGCAAAAACGCTTAACGCGACTGCATTTTCACGGGTAAAACAAGACGTTGATGCTTTAAGTGGATTTGTAAGCGAAATCGCGCGTAATAATAAGGTATTTAAAATTTAAAAGGAGGAGATTATGGCTAGAAACGGATTTTTACACTTTTTGTTTGGGCTTGTTGACATCACGACGGACTACCAGATTATCAAAAAAGACCCCGAGTTGCGCCCTGTTGTAACGAAATTCGGGACAAGGGGTATTATCTGGTCGTCAGTTTTGCTGGTTTTAACGCCGCTGATTCTGTTGGGGCTTAGGTGGGCGATAGAAGCGCTTAATTCGTCAAGCGTGTTTGTGGCCGTGCTTGTTTTGGTGCTGCTTGGCGCATGCTTAATCGGTATGGTTTTGCCTGGGATTATCAACACGCTGGTGTACACAATCTGCCAACTTAAACTTAACAAAAAGGCTACTGGATGGGTTAGTCTTGCGCTTTTGATACTTTTGATTATCGAAATCCCCGTTGTTGCATTTTTGGTTATTGCATAATTTCAACTTTCAACTTTAACCCTAATGGGTATATTTTGCGGCGGCGTGGGCAAAATTTAAGAAATGAAAAAAACACGCGCGCTTTTGATAGTTTCGGGTATTTTAAGCTTTGCGCTTGCCGCGGGGCTTATTTTTGCGTTCGTGTTTCTAAGTTTTGAGGGCATTGTTAACAACTTTTCAAACCTCGGCGTTTTATGCAATTTCCCAGAGGTGGTGGGTGTAATCGGGCTTGCGTGCTTGCTGTTTGGCCTGATGTGTATCAAACTTGGGGTAAGTCAATTTCGCCAATCAAGAACCGAAAGTTATGTTTATAAGCGCGGGCGGTTTAAACTTGTTTGCGCGATTTTTGTTTATCTGTCACTTTGCGTGGTGGGCGCGTTTTTGATTTTTGAAACGTATGCGGATATAAGCGCGGTGGGGCAGGCGTTTTTGTCGTGCAACTTTGGATATTTTGGTATCGGCATTTTAGCGGTAAGTTTTTTCGCGCTGATGAGCGTAAGTATCGACCTTTTTGCCTTTAACCACGATGTTAAAAACGGCTTAATCACCCCCGAAGAAGACAAAAAAATGCTTATGCTCCCTGCCCCTAAATACAAACTGGTTTATAAGGGCAGCGAAAAAACGATTGACTTTGCGTCGCTTCAAACGCGGCTTGCGCGCCTAGGGCAGCTGCGCGATAAAGACATCATCTCGGCCGACGATTACCGCGAACTGCGACAAGAACTTATCGACCAGTTCTTTAAGTAAAACAGGCGAAACAGATTATTAAAAAGCCCGCCTAATGACATCAAAATTCCAACCGCATCTCAACCTTCAACTTTAACAGCGATGGGCGGTTAAAGGAAGAGAGTGCCGGTGGTGCGGTCTTGGGCGTGCGGGGCGGATGAAAAGGCGGCGTAAAGGTTGGCGGCTTTTTGGTCAAAAATAAGGCTTGCGCTTTGGGCGGCGTTGTAATCGGCGTTGGTTATAATCACCGTGGCGCGCGAAGTAAAAGAGGAAAGCAAGGGTTTGTTTTCGCGCTTGGTTGCAAGCAGTTTGACGCAGGCGGATTCGGCCGCTATTTTTTTTGCAAGCGATTTGGTTAGATCAAGGGCGGCGTAAAGGGTAAGGCGCCTGATGCGTGCCTCACGGTACCGTTTGCACACACACTTTTTTATAGCCTCATCAAGGGTTATGCTTGATTTTGCGGCGTTTTGTAAAAGATTTTCAAGGCCTTCCGTTACGTCAAATAATTTGTTTAATTGTGAGGCGGGAGTTGTACGCAGAGTGTATAAGATAAGGTTGTTTAAGCCCGTTTGGTCAACCTTAGGGGCTTGTTTAAGCGTCGTTAAACATTCGGCCGAAACAAAGTTTTCGATAGACTTAAAGTCACCTTTATTTACGTTTTTTCGAATCTGTGTTGCGCCAAGAAAGTTCGCGCGCGGGGTGGCGCTTGTGTAACCATTATCCGTGCGCAAAATCGCGTGAGGGGTGATATTTGCGTTTTGTTGGAAAATGGCCTTTAAATATTCAATCGCCAAAATATTGTTGGCGCCCGACATAATTGTTTTTACGTCGATGTTTGGGAGGGCGGCCGACAGTTCTTCCATCTGCGCAAAATGGGCGTTTTCACCGCGAGACAGGCGCGCTTTCATTCTCCGCCTGAAATCGCGCGGCGCGTCCACTAACAACCTTGCGATAGAGATAAGGGGTTCAATCGTGCCACATTCGGTGCCGAAACACAAGTCGGTAACCGCGCCCAGTTCCTTTAACACCTTAATGGCGCCACTTGCAAAGTTTTGGGCTGGGGAAATGGCGAAAGCGGCGGGCAGTTCAAAAACAAAGTCGCAGCCGGCGCCGATTGCAAGCCTCGCGCGCGCGTATTTATTAATGATAGCCATCTCACCACGCTGCACAAAGCCCCCCGACATCAACGCGATGATGTTTTTGCCCGTTAGGCGTTTGGCCTCGGCGATAATGTGTTCGTGGCCGCGCGTTAGTGGGTTAAATTCGCAAATTATTGCACAATATTTCATAGCCCCCCTCCTTTTTCTTGTAGTTAAGCATGAATTTGGTTATAATAAATGTGATAAAGAGTTGTTTTCAAAGCAATCTAAATTAAGTATAAACAAAATAAAATAATTTTGCAAGTGGCACTTTGACCACAAGGGGGGAAAATATGGCTAAAAACGCATTAGATCAAATTTTTGAGCGCGCGCAGGGCAGCACCAAGCGCATCGTTTTGCCCGAAGGGACTGACGAACGCGTTCTTAAAGCTGCGACGTTGGCCGCTAAGGCTAATCTTGGCCGCATAGTTTTGTTGGGCGACGAGGACGTAATACTTTCGCGCATACCAAAAAAACTGCATAGTAATCTTACGGTGATCAACCCCGAACGTGCTAAAAGCGACGCGCTTGCCCAAACTCTTTATGAACTTAGAAAGCACAAGGGGATGACGCTTGATGAGGCGCGCGTGCTTATTAAAAAGCCAATTATGTTTGCAACGATGATGCTTTATTCGGGCGACGCAGACGGTGTGGTGGCGGGCGTAACAATGCCAACGGCCGATGCGATCAGACCCGCCCTTCAAATCATCAAAACCCGCGCGGGGATAAGCAAGGTGTCGTCAGTTATGCTTATGCGAATGCCCGAAAATCGCCCGCTTGGCGAGAAGGGCGTTATGCTTTTTGCTGACTGTGGCATTATCCCCGAGCCCGCGGCCGACGACCTTGCTGACATCGCCATTTCAACGGCCGACACGGCGCGCGCCCTAGCGGGAATTACTCCGCGCGTTGCTATGCTTTCATTCTCAACGGCCAGCAAGAAAGATACGGGCTATGTTAGCGTTGAAAAGGTAAAACAGGCCACCGCGATAGTAAAAAGACGCCGCCCAGACATCATAATAGACGGCGAAATTCAGGCCGACGCTGCGATTGCTGCGGACGTTGCCAAAATCAAGTGCCCAAATTCGATTCTTAGCGGGCGCGCGAATTGCTTAGTATTCCCTGACCTTAACTGTGCCAATATTGCGTATAAACTTGTATCACGTATTGGCGGGGTAGAGGCGGTTGGCCCAGTCCTTCAAGGGCTTAAAAAGCCAGTAAACGATCTAAGCCGTGGCGCAAATTCGCAAGAAATTTTTCAAGCGATAGCCGTAACTATCTTGCAATCGCAGGGCTAAGTGTGATATAATAAACAAAATTTAAACCTAGGAGATAATTATGAAAGTTCTTGTTGTTAACTCAGGAAGTTCGTCGGTTAAATATCAACTTATTGATATGACAACTGAAACAGTGCTTGCAAAAGGCCTTTGCGAGCGTATCGGCATTGATGGCCGCTTTACCCACAAGTGGAAAGATAATAAAAAGGTCATAGACGTTAGTTTGCCTAATCACGGCGTTGCGATGGAGTATGTTTTAGACGCGCTTGTTAGCCCTGAAACGGGCGTTATTTCAAGCCTTGACGAGATTGACGCTATCGGCAATCGTATCGTGCAGGGCGGCGCTATCTTTACAAAATCAGTTAAGGTTGACCAAAAGGTTATTGACGATATCCGCAGCCTTACGCCGCTTGCGCCTTTACATCAGGGCGCGCACATCGCGGGGATCGAAGCGTGCAGAAAACTTTTGCCTAACACTCCGCAAGTTGTTGTTTTTGACACGGTTTTTCACACGTCAACAATGCCCGCTTACGCATATCGCTATGCAGTTGATGAAAGGGCGTATAAAGAGTGGGGCGTAAGAAAGTATGGCTTCCACGGTTCGTCACATAAATTTGTGTCTCAAATTATGGCCGAAAAGTTTGGCAAAAAGGGTAAATTTATAGTGTGCCATATCGGCAACGGGTCGTCGCTTTGCGCGGTTAAAGATGGCGCGTGCCAAGACACAAGTATGGGCTTTACGCCGCTTGAAGGGCTTATTATGGGCTCTCGTTCGGGCGATATTGACCCAACGGTGGTGGACACGTACTGTAAAAAAACGGGCGAGACGCCAGAGCAATGCGCAACGTGGCTTAATAAAAAGTGCGGACTTTTGGGTGTTAGTGGCGTAAGCGAAGATATGCGCGACGTTGAAAAGATTGCATACAGCGATGAGGTAAGCGAAAGGGCAGATAGATGCAGATTAGCGCTTGAAATGTATGCCTATCGCGTTAAAAAATATATCGGTAGTTATATGGCTGTTTTGGGCGGTTGCGACGCGATTGCGTTCACGGCGGGCGTTGGCGAAAACGGCGCTGAGTTTAGAGAAAACGTTTGTCGTGGGCTTGAAGGGCTTGGTATTGTGATAGACTATGAGAAAAACAAGAATGCTAAGCGCGGCGAGTTTAGCGAACTTGAAGCCGAGGGCAGCAAGACCAAGATTTATGTTATTCCAACCAACGAAGAGATAATGATTGCGCGTGAAACGGTTGAAGTTGTAAGCAAAAAATAAGAAAAATATAAAAAATAATTGACAAAACAAAAAAGGCGTTATATAATGAAACACGCAAATACTAATGAACCTAAAATGTTTGATTTGGTGCAAGTTTTTGCAAGGCCTCAAACAAAATTTGATTTCTGTTTAGAGTTTAGCCCTGACCAAGCGTGGATTGGCAACAATCCGTATCAGTTTGAGGGAGATGGGCGCTTTTCAGGCGAGATTTGGTTTGATGAAAAGGTGCTTTTAAAAGGCAACATCATCATTCCAACACGTTTTGTTTGTTCGCGTTGCGGTGCGCCGTTTAGCGAAAACTTGTTTATTGAGGTAAGTGAAACGCTTACCCAAGAGCCAACAAATGAGCATTTTGCGTTGACCGGCGATAAGGTTGACTTGTTTGAAATTGTTCGTCAGGTTGTTGCAAGTAATATTCCATCACAAGCGCTTTGTTCGCCAAATTGTTTGGGGGTTTGCCCAAAGTGTGGCATCAACCGCAATGAAGCGTCTTGCAAGTGTGATGAACCTAAAACGGGAAATAACAACCCCTTTGCAGGTTTGATGGGTAAATTTAATTAGGAGGAAATTGAAAAAATGGCAGTCCCTAAGTGTAAAGTTTCAAAAAGCAAAGGAAGAAGCAGAATTGCTAACTGGAAGGCAAGCACTCCAACTTTGGTTGAGTGCCCAAATTGTCACGAAAAGAAAGCAGGCCACGTTGTTTGCCCTAATTGCGGATACTATGATGGCGAAAAGAAAATGCTTGTTTCGGCTGACAAGAAAAACGAAGCAAAAAAGTAGTTAATTATCGACGGGGGTACCCCCCCCGTTTTTTGTTGCCTTAAAACGCGATGTATGCTAAAATACTCATAGAATATCTAATTTTTAAGGAGAGGTTATGGCAGACGTGATTAATGGTAATTTTGATGAGCCAAATGCGCAAGGAAACCAATCTATCAGCGAAAGCGGAGCGTCACAATACGCGGGCGCAAATGCCGAGATTGGCAGGGTAACGAGCGAAAGCGGCGAGACTGGTACAGGGGTTGACAGAAAAGTAAGCGGCAGCGCGGGTGTGTTAGACGATTTGGTGGCGCAAACTAAATATGAACGTGGTACGGCTGGGCTGCTTGATGCAAAGGGCAATATCCCTAGTGAAAAACTAACAAAAACGCGTCGTGGGGCAGCAACGGCGGGTGGAATTCTTGGCGTTATTCAAAGCGTTTTGCTTGGCGGCGCGCTGGTTTGGACGACCATCTCAATGATACTTGCGTTTTTTGGAATGGGAGATTTTGGGCCGCTGTTTTCAAACGAGGCGAATATGGCAACGCTTGGCCTTGCGGGGGTTATTGGCGTTTTCTTGTATATGATTTTGGGCGTGATGGTTATCGCGGTGATGGCGTTTGGCATAATGTTTTTCGTTTTAACCATAACCAACACGGTGTACACGTTTAAAGCCGCGCGCTATCCAAAGGGCATTTTTGCGGTAAGCGGCCGCGCCGTAGCAATCATAGTAGAATATTTTATTTTTGCTATAATTTTTGTATTTCTTGCATATTTCGCCATTTCAAGCAAGGTGTCAGTGATAATGGGTGTTGTTTTTGCACTTATTGCAGCAATATTTCTTGCTATGGCAATAATAACAATTATTGATAGAAAAGCGTGCCAAAAGGCTTTCAAAGAACTCAGCATTGACGACCAAAAACTTGCGCGCGCCTACGCCAAAGAGCAGTCACGCAAACGCCGCGCAAACAGAGTTTAAATATGGCTGTCATTGCGTTCCTCGCAATGACAATAATATACTTAACAATAAAAATACTCTATGTTAGGTGATTAATTAACATAGAGCTTTTTATTATTTAGCATACTTTTTGTCATTACGAGGAGGCTAAAAGCCGACGTGGTAATCTCGGCCGCATTTCAACTTTCAACTTTATTTATGTTGGGTAGGTTTTGGTGTGGGTGGTGATAGAGGCGATGAGGGCGGCGGTGGCTTCTTCGATATTTAGGTGGGTGGTGTCAAGCGTAATGGCGCCCTTAGGGACAACAAGCGGCGAGTTTTTTCGCGTGCTGTCTTCGTGATCGCGCTCGGCAAGTTCCTCTTTAACGGCGTCAAGTGGTACCTTTTTGCCAAGGCCAAGATACTCATTTTGACGGCGTTTCGCGCGTGCGTCAAGGTCGGCCGTCACAAAAAACTTGATGTCTGCGTTAGGGAAAACAACGCTGCCGACGTCGCGCCCCTCAACGATAAAGTTGGGCGTTGTTTCGGCGATTTTGTGTTGCAGAACGCGTGCACACTCACGAATTTCGGGGATTTTGGCGATTTCAGGCACGATGGCCGTCACCTCGGGAGACCTAAGTTCAGCGGCCACGCGAGCGCCGTTAAGATAGATTACGCTTTCACCGTCTTCAATTCTGACCTCGATATGCGTTTTGTTTTTGATTTCGTTTACAAGTGCGGAGGTATCGGTTGCGGGGATGCCCGCCTTAATTGCTTGCAGGGCGATGGCGCGATAAAGCGACCCCGAATTGACGTGCGCGAACCCGATTTGTTTGGCCGCGCGCGTGCTGATAGTGGACTTGCCCGAACTGGCAGTTCCGTCAATGGTGATGATCATAAAAATTCTCCTTTAACCAATGATAGCACTATTTTTTAAAATTTAAAAACAAACAAGCGAAATGTTTGGAATTTTTTCAATATTGTTTTAAAATAGGGTAGGAGAAAACAAAATGGCAAAAAAACCAAACATTTTTATTCGTATTTTATCCTTTTTGGTGTTTGTTATTTTGTTGCCTGTTTTTTTAATCTGGTGGATAGTGCGCGCGTGCATCAAACACGCTAAATACAAAAAGTGGAAGCGCGAGGGCGAAACGGGGCGCAAACTTATTTTATCGGCTGACATAACCACGATTGACCTTATGGAAGGCTATGAGTTTGAAGACTATTTAAAGTGTTTGTTTTTCTATCTTGGGTACGCGGTTGAGGTCACCCAAAAATCGCGTGACTATGGCGCCGACCTTATCCTTATAAAAGACGGGATTAAAACGGTGGTGCAGGCCAAGCGCTTTAACAAAACGGTTGGAAGCAAGGCGGTTGCCGAGGTTGTGGGCGCGATGAAACACTATGGCGCGAACGAGGGCTGGGTTGTTACAAACTCTACCTTCTCAACGCAGGCAGAGACCCTTGCGCGCGAGAATATGGTCAGGCTTATCGACCGCGACGAACTTATGGAACTATCCCGCGAGGTGTGTGAGAATTTGCGAATTGACAACAGCGCGGGGCAGGTGGCACTAAGTGCGGCATATAACGGCGGCGGCGTCACGGGTGACAGTTTTCGCATTTAAGTTGCTTATAATAAAAATATCGAAAGAATGTCGAACTTTGGCGGGTTCGGCTTTTTTGTTTGGCGGCTGATTATTTAATTAAGTTTCTTCATATACTACAAATAAGCAAAAGGAGCAACTTAGCGAATGTGGGAACTTACTTTAAATTTCAGTCAAGATAAATCGCATTTTATGGACTTTTTATATTCAAAACTTGAAGGGCAAGTTAAGTTTTGTGGCGGCGTTATTATTCGTTCGTCGCGCGCGGGAAGGGTAAAAATCGGCCTTGCCGTGCCACGAAAACAAAAGGATTATTTTGTTTTGCTTTTGTTAGAACTTGTAAGCGAGGTCATAACCCAAGACTTTAAGTTTGAATACCTTAACACCAATCTAGGCACGATTATTCCTAACGAACTGACGCGTGCGGCCTTTATTCGTGCGCTGACCGTTTTTGACAAACAGACTGACAAAGACCTTATAAAAAAGCAACTGGTTTTTGAAAATGAACTTAATATTGACAGTTTTTTCTATTTCAAACTGGGCGAACTGACCCAGCGCTGGCAAGAAATCTGCGTGTTGGTGCGCGAAAATATCTCGGCGTTGCAGGCGTCAGGGAGCCTTGCGGGGCTTTTAAAGTTTTTAATAAAAACCAGCGACATCGGTTACGACGAGGTGCACATCATCAAGCGCAAGGGAAGGTTCGTTTTGACTGATAAATCCAGCCGCCCCATACACGCGCTGTTTGAGATGTGTGACAATAAGTCTCAAGCTGACACCATCGGCGACCTCATCCTTTTAAGCCCGTCAAAAATCGTCTTGCACCGCGCAACCGCCCGCGAACCCTTTTTCGACTTTATCGAAAACCTTTTTGAAGATAAAGTATGCATCATTTAATTTAACAAAATTGTTGTGAAATTGTCTTGACAAGGTCGGGAGCGACGGGTATAATAGTTGTTGTTTAAAGGTAAAGACAAGTAGGTTGCGTCAATCGTTTTCAAGAGAGTTTGCCCATCGGCTGTAAGGCAAGCAAACAAGCGCAAGTGAAACCACTTTACGTTGTATTTAAGCACTCATCTTAATAAAAGTGGCGCGCAAAGGCGTGCAAATAAGGTGGAACCGCGGAGTAAACTTCGTCCTTATGCTTACCCAGATAGTGGGCTAGTGTAAGGGCGTTTTTTAATGCAAAAAAGGAGAAACAGATATGAAAATTCAATTAAGAGATGAAGTAAGAGAGTATCGCAAGGGAACAACGGTTGCCCAGATTGCTGAAAGCATCAGCGAGGGCTTGGCGCGCGTTGCGGTTTGTGGCAAGATTGGTGACGAGCTGGTTGACCTCCAAACCAAGCTTAACCAAGACACTAAACTTACCATCATAACGCCAAAAGACCCTGAATACAAGATGGTTATGCGTCACACTTGCGCGCACATTATGGCGCAGGCGGTTAAGGCGATTTATCCAACGGCCAAGTTGTCAATCGGCCCCGCAACTAACGAAGGGTTTTATTATGACTTTGACTTTAAAACACCAATAACCCAAGAGGATCTTGGCAAGATTGAGGCCGAAATGAAGCGCATAATTAAGGCCAATTTTGAAATTAAGCGTAAAGAAATAACTCGCGCGCAGGCTATCAAACTTATGGACGAAAATGACGAGCCATTCAAAATCGAGCTTATTGATGCTATCCCAGAGGGCGAAAAGATAACTATTTACACCCAGGGTGACTTTTTTGACGTCTGCCGCGGCCCACACCTTAAATCTACGGGTATGATTAAGGCATTTAAGCTTACCAAACTTGCGGGAGCGTACTGGCGAGGCGATGAGCATAACAAGATGCTTAGCCGCGTTTATGGCGTATGTTTTGACAAGCAAAGCGAGATGGATGACTATTTCAAGATGATTGAAGAGGCCGAAAAGCGTGACCACCGCAAACTTGGCAAAGAACTTGACTTGTTCTTTTTAAGCGACTATGCGCCGGGGATGCCATTCTTTATGCCAAAGGGGCAAATTGTTATCAACGAACTTATCAACTTTTGGCGCGAAGAGCATGCAAAGGCAGGTTATGTTGAGATAACAACGCCAATTGCGCTTAACCGTGAACTTTGGGAAAAGAGTGGTCACTGGGATCACTATAAAAAGAATATGTATACCTTTAAGGTTGAAGACGACGACTTTGCTATTAAGCCTATGAACTGCCCAGGCGGTATGCTTTATTATAAAGAAAGGCTGCACAGTTATCGCGAGTTTCCTATGCGCGTTGCGGAACTTGGCAAGGTTCATCGTCATGAGGCAAGTGGCACATTGCATGGCTTGTTTAGAGTGCGTTGCTTTACGCAAGACGATGCCCACATCTTTATGACGCCTGACCAAATTGAAACAGAAGTTGCGGGCATCATCAAACTTGTTGATAATATGTATAAGGTGTTTGGTCTGACTTATCACCTTGAGCTTTCAACAATGCCAGACAATCACATTGGCGAACTTAGCGAGTGGCAACATGCTGAAACCTGCCTTAAAAACGCCCTTACGCACCTTGGCAAAGAGTTTGTTATCAATGAGGGCGACGGCGCGTTCTATGGGCCAAAGATTGATATTCATATCAAAGACGCAATCGGCAGGACGTGGCAGTGCGGAACCATTCAACTTGATATGCAACTGCCTAAGCGCTTTAACCTTACGTATATGGACGCCGACGGGACGCACAAAGAGCCTATTATGGTTCACCGCGTAATTTTTGGGTCGGTTGAAAGGTTCTTTGGCGTTATAACGGAGCATTTTGCGGGCGCGTTCCCTACGTGGCTTAGCCCAGTTCAGGCGATTGTTATGAACGTTACAGACAAATCAAGCGAGTATGCTAAACAAATTGCTGACAAACTTAAAGAAGCAGGCATTCGTACTGAGCTTGACGTGCGCGCAGAGAAGATTGGTTACAAAATCAAGATGGCGCAAATGCAGAAAATACCTAATATGATTATCGTGGGCGAAAACGAGGTGGCGGCTGGAACTATCAGCGTGCGAAAACGCGGAAATATCGAACTTAAAGACGTTAAACTTGACGACTTTATCGCCGAAACTTTGCGCCAAATCAAAACCCGCGAGAAAAACTAAGAATAAAGTTGAAAGTTGAAAGTTTAAAGTTGAAATGTTGATGAGATTACCACGTCGGCCTTTGGCCTCCGCGTCATGGCATTTACAGTTGTCATCGCGATTTTACTATTGTCATTGCGAGGAACGCAGTGACGTGGCAATCTAATCTGCTTGTTTTCACTTTTCACTTTTAATTTCATAGGCTACTCTTGACAGAATGACGCGGATGTGATATAATCGCGCTACTTAAAGGAGAATGTTAGTATGATATATTTAAGCGAAACAAGAGATATCTCAAAAGGCAATTTCAGCGAAACGATTGAAGATTATCGCGGTTATAAAATTCAAATTGCAAGATATCTTAATAAACAGTTTATCAAAGACGGCGTTTATACCTATATTGATGATAAGTTGGTGCGCGAACTTACGGCGCCTGCCAGCGTAAGCATTAAGATGGCCGAGGTTATGGCATACGATTATGTTGACGGCCTTATCCGCGATGCACAAGATGAATACACAAAATAACGAAAAACACTTGACAAACTTAATTTAATGGTATAAAATACCAGCGTATTGAAAAGAAGAAGGCCACTTCTCACCAAGCGAATGAAAGATTTTTCTTGGTTAAAACACTTTTAAAAACCCGTTTTGTTTGGGTATGTGTTTGGTGAAAGATGGCTTGAAACTCAGGCCATCTTTTCTTATAAATACAAGTTTTATGCGATAGTCAAGGAGGATACAACTATCAAACAAGAACATCAATTAAATGGTGAAATTAATGACGCTCAGGTTCGCGTTATCGGCGCTGATGGATCTCAACTTGGGATAATGAGCGCGAAAGAGGCTAATCATCTTGCTGATGAGGCGGGACTTGACCTTGTTAAGATTTCGCCAAACGCTGTGCCACCAGTGTGCCGAATTATGGATTATGGCAAATTTAGGTTTGACCAGATGAAGCGCGAGAAAGAGCAGCGAAAAAACCAAAAAGTTGTTGAACTTAAAGAGGTTCAGCTTTCGATGACGATTGAGCTTCATGACATGCAAGTTAAGGCCAAAAACGCAACCAAATTTTTGCAAGCGGGCAACAAAGTTAAGGTCGCTTTAAGAATGCGCGGGCGTCAGCAAGCCTATTTTATGAAGGGTATTGAAATCTGCAACGATTTTTATAACCTTGTAAGTGAATTTGCAACCAAAGAGAAAGAACCAAAAGTGGAAGGAAGAAACATTTTAATGATTCTTGCACCAAAAACAAGTAAATAAGGAGAAAAAACAATGCCAAAACAAAAAAGTAACAGTGCTGCTAAAAAGCGTTTCGTAGTTTTAAAAAGCGGCAAGATTAAAAGAGCAAAACAAAACAAAAGACACATTTTAACCAAGAAAGAAACCAAGAGAAAAAGAGGCTTGCGTCAAACCGCGTATGTTTCTTCAACTCAGGAAAAAACTATCAAAAAATTGGTTGGTAGCCAAGATTAAGGAGAAAGACGATGAGAATTAAAAGAGGCGTTAATGCTAACAAAAAAAGAAAGAAAGTTTTAAAGGCTGCCAAGGGCTATCGTGGAAGCAAGTCTACGCTTTACAGAGTAGCGCGCGAAGCGGTTATGAAAAGCGAAAACTATGCTTACGTTGGACGTAAAAACAAGAAAAGAGATTTTAGAACTCTTTGGATTGCACGTATCAACGCCGAAGCACGAGTTTATGACCTTAGTTACAGCAAACTTATGCACGGTTTAAAACTTGCTGGGATTGAGCTTAACCGCAAGTCACTTGCTGAAATCGCGGTAAGCGACAAAGAGGCCTTTAAGGCTCTTGCTGAGCAAGCAAAAACTGCTTTAAGCAAATAGTTAATACGCGGGGTTTTTGCCCCGTATTTTTGTTTGGGGGAAGGTATGGATATAATTTCAAGCGCGGATAATGCAAATATCAAAACGCTTAAAAGTTTAAGCGAAAAAAAATACCGCAAGTTTTATGGCGAGTATGTTATTGAGGGTATTAAGTCAGTAAAAGAGGCGCTTTACAGCGGCGCGAATGTGACCAAACTTTTTGTTAGCGAAAGCAAGCAAGACGAGTTTAGCGATATTATCTCGCGGTTCGGGCGCGCGCCAATTGTTGTGACTGACAAACTTTTTAACAAAATAAGCGAAACGGTGACGCCGCAGGGCATTATGGCGCAGGTAGAGATGAAGCCAAGCCGCGAGTTTAACCCAACCAGCCAGCCGTTTTTGGTGCTTGACAGGATAAGTGACCCCGGAAACCTTGGCACAATTATCCGCTCGGCCGTTGCGACGGGGTTTAACGACATTGTTTTGATTGACACGGTTGACGTATATAACCCCAAAACGGTAAGAAGCAGCGCAAGCGGTATCTATTTCGCGCGATTTTATCCTATAAGCGAAGACGTGTTGATTGAAAAGTGTAACAGCGCGGGCATCGAAATTTTTGTTGCGGATATGGCGGGCAAAAACATTTTTAATGCGCAGCTGCCGGATGAAAACTATTGCCTTGTTATCGGCAACGAGGCAAATGGGCCAAGCAAAACGCTTAGAGAAGCGGCGGACAAAATCATATCTCTTCCGATGAAAAGCGAGATGGAAAGCCTTAACGCGGGCGTGTGCGCAAGCATTATGATGTATACGCTTAAAGGCAAAGAACTTTAACCCATAAAAAATCGCTATGCCCTAAAAGCGCTTGCGTAAGGGCGGGCGAGTGTGGTAAAATACCAAAGAAAATTATGTTTAAAGGAGAATAACAATGAGTGGACACAGCAAGTTCCATAACATAAAAGCAACAAAAGACAAGGCCGATAAGGCGCGTTCAAATATCTTTACAAAAATCGGGCGTGAACTTGCGGTGGCGGTTAAGGCCGGAGGAGCTGACCCATCAACCAACAGCAAGCTTTATGACGTTATCCAAAAGGCTAAGCAAAACAATATGCCTAATGACACCATTCAGCGCAGTATCAAAAAGGCTAGTGGCGCAACTGATACTGACAACTTTGAGGCGATAACCTATGAAGGCTATGGGCCTCATGGCGTTGCGTTTATCGTTGAGTGCTTAACGGATAACCGTAACCGAACCGCAAGCGATGTTCGCCATCTTTTTGATAAGCACGGCGGGTCTCTTGGCACCAGCGGCAGCGTTATGTATATGTTTGACCGCAAGGGCGTTATTATGCTTGAACCAAAGGCCGGCGCAAGCGAAGACGACGTTATGATGGCGGCGATTGAGGCGGGCGCTGACGACGTTATAACCGAGGAAGACGGGTTTGTTATCTACACCAGCCCAGAGGCCTTTCACGCCGTTTCAAAAGCCTTTGAAGATGCGGGCTTTAATGTTATTTCAAGCGAGGTTGAATACGTTTCAAGCAACCTTATTCCTCTTGACGAAAGTCAGGCCGAAAGCATTGAAAAACTAAAAGACAAGCTTGAAGAGTTGGATGATGTGCAGGAGGTTTACACCAACCTACAGTAAAAAGCCTTATCTTTTGGCGCCTATGTCAAAAATTTCAAGACTCGAATTGGACGCACGTACGAAAGTACGCTTATCCAATATCGGGTCTTTTATTTTTGCCATATTCATCCAAAATCTAAGGCTTTTTAAAAACCGCGAATTTGCGTGACTAAGTTATAAAATTATAGTATAAATTGTCATTGCGAGGAGCGCAGTGACGTGGCAATCTTGGCCACATTTCAACTTTAAACTTTCCCTACCAAGTGGGGCGCTAAACAAGCTCGTGTTGTGACGACTCGGCGGGGGATTGAGACAGGGTGTGGGTGGTGAAGAAGTCGGCGGGGAGGGCGACGGGGTGCAAATCGCGATAAAGCGTGCCGGACTCGTTGGCGTATTCGGGGCGGGTTGCAAGGATGGTGATTTGCTCGGCCGTGTACTCAGGTGGCAGGCTAAACATTTTTCTAACAAACCCCATCTTTTGGCGCAGACCGATTGTGTTTTTGATATAAAAATCGGTGGTTGACGGGCGCGGTGACACCATCAAAATGCCAAACTTTGTGCCTTTTTTGGCAAGGGAAGTAAGCGCGCGGGCAAGTTCGGTTTTGCTGAAATAATACGCGCGGGTGAAAGTGTTGACTTTGTTAGGCGTAATCTTGGGTTTAAGCTTGTCAGCCACAACAAAAATGGCGCGCGAATTTGTGCGTTTTTCAAGTTCGGCGCCAAGGCTATTGAGCAATACGAGAGGCGCTTGCAGGTTGACAATTTTTTGCTCTTCGTTTTCAGCGTGCGGAGTGAAATTTTTGCCCGAAAAAACGCCTGCACAGTTTATAAACGCGTCAAGCCCCGAATTAAGTTCGCCTAAAAGTTCAAGGGTTTCGCGCGTTGCCTCGGTTACGCTTGAAAGGTCGATAAAGTCCGCGTGCACCACATAAAGGCGATGAACACGGATGTTTTTAAGCGCCAAGTCCGTCAGCATCAACTCTTCGTCGACCTTATTTTTGACCCACGCAACAACGATATAATCTCTAAGCAAAAGTTTTTCAACGCACCTAAGGCCAATGCCAGACCCAGCCCCCGTTACAACAGCAACCATAGTTTCTCCTTTTTTTGCGCAGCGCCAAAACGGCCGCGGTTTTTATTACCCCAATTTTGCCCAACGCTGGCCAGTTTTATTCAGCCCGCGAAAGGGAAGTTTGCAACGATACGCTCACAATGACAAACCTTTAACTATGGGATTACCACGTCGGCCTTTGGCCTCCTCGTAATGACAAACAGAACTCGGCCGCATTTCAACCTTCAACTTTAATCACTGTTATAAAAAATAATAAATTGTTGAAAATTAGTTGACAATATGAATGAATATTCATATACTGGTAATGTTATGAGAAATATCGTAAAAAATGGGTTAGGGGGTCTTGACGTGGATAGTGAAAAGGTGTGCGATATTGACCACTGTGTTTATCACAGTGGCGAGTTTAGCGCGGTTTTGCTTGACGAGTTTGAGTTGCCCGCGATGGTTAAAGTATTCAAGGTGCTTGGAGACACTACGCGGCTTAAAATAATGTTTTGTCTGCTTGCCAAGCCGTGCTGTGTGGCGGAACTGTGCCACGACACGGGTCTGAGCCAGTCGCTTATAAGCCATCAACTAAGCGTTTTGAAAAAGAACGATTTGGTTGAGTTTAAGAAAAACAAAAACAAGGTTATCTATACACTTAAAGACGAGCACGTGGCCGAACTGATTAAGGTTGCCCGCGACCATATTGACGAAAAAAGAGGGTAAAAAGTTTGAAAAAGCAATATAAGTTGTTGAATATGCATTGCGCGGGGTGTGCGGACGCGCTTGAACAAAAGTTAAAAACGCTTGATGGCGTTAAGGCCGTGCAAGTTAATTTTATCACCAAGATTTTGACGTTTGAGCCCGAGCGCGGGGTGGACGTAAACGAACTTAGCGAGCGCGTTTGTAACGCCGTTGTTAAGTTTGACCGTATGATAAAAATCGAGAACCCCGAAGACGAAGAAACGGTTAAAGAGAAAAAGGCCAAGCAGGTTAAAATGTGGCTAATTCTTTCAAGCGCCGTGCTGTTTTTAGCCGCCTTTATTCTTGACAAAACGGGTGCTAACTTTTGGGTGTCGCTTGGGTTTTATATCGCGGCCTATGCGCTTTCGGGCTTTGAAATTTTGTGGGCGAGTGGAGTAAATATTGCGCATGGTAAGATTTTTGACGAGAACTTTTTAATGTCGATTGCCACCATCGGCGCTTTCGCGATAGGCAAATACGCCGAGGCTGTTATGGTTATGCTTTTATATCAAATTGGCGAGTGGTTGCAAGACCGCGCGGTTATGCGTTCTAAAAAGGCGATAACAAATTTGCTTAACATTAAAGCGAAAGTGGCAAATCTTGTGACAGACGACGGCGAGATTCAGGTTGATCTTGACCGCGTTGCAGTTGGCAGCATTATCCGCATAAAGCCTGGCGAAAACGTGCCTCTTGATGGTATTATCACGTTTGGCACCAGCAATGTTAACACCTCTGCGCTGACGGGTGAAAGCGCCGAGATAACCAAAACCATCGGCGACGAAATTCTTTCGGGCACCATAAATGGCGAGGGTGTTTTGCTTGTTAAAGTGACCAAAAATGAGAAGGATAGTACCGTTTCAAAAATCATCGATATGGTTGAGTCGGCCAGTATGCAAAAGGCCAAAACCGAGAATTTTATCTCTAAATTTGCTAAGGTTTATACGCCGATAGTGTGCTTAATTGCCGTGCTTATCGCGATTGTCCCGTGTTTATTTTGGGGGTTTGGCGCCTTTTCAACGTATCTTTATCGCGGCCTTATATTCTTGGTTGTAAGTTGTCCGTGTGCGCTTGTTATTTCGGTGCCGCTAAGTTTTTTTGCGGGGCTTGGGGCAGCAGCACGTAAAGGCGTGTTAGTTCGCGGCAGCAACTTTTTAGAGGCGCTTAGCCGCGTAGATACCGTTATTTTTGACAAAACGGGGACACTTACGCAGGGCGAATTTAAAATAGATAAAATCACGGCGTTTGGGGAGAATACCCAAAAAGACGTTTTAGAGTATGTCGCCTATGCCGAAAGTTACAGCAATCATCGCATCGCGCGTTCGGTTGTTGAAAGTTATCTTGAAAACAACGAAATCAACAGCGCGTGGATAGAGGACGTGACCGAGCACGCGGGGCTTGGGATAGAGGCCAAAATCTTTATGAACCCCGTTTTGGTTGGGTCACGCTTACTGCTTGAACAAAACGGCATTAAAATCAACGGCGACGCTCATGGTCAAACGGCGATTTATCTTGCTGTTTCGGGCGAACACGCGGGCACAATTACGCTTAGCGATACCATCAAGCCAGATGCAAAAACGGCCATACGCGACCTTAAAAACCTTGGCGTTAAACAGGTTTTGATGTTTACGGGCGATAATGAAAAGGTGGCCAGCGCGGTGGCGGGCGAGTTGGGGCTTGACGGCTTTCACGCCAATATGCTTCCGCAAGACAAGGTTAGTCGCCTTGCTGAATATGAAAAAGCGTCTAAGGGGCTGGCGTTTGTTGGCGATGGCATTAACGACGCGCCAGTTTTGGCAAGCGTTGACGTTGGCGTTGCGATGGGCGGCGTGGGAAGCGATGTTGCGGTTGAGGCCAGCGACGTTGTTTTGATGACTGACGAGCCGTCTAAAATGGTTGACGCGATTAAAACGGCGCGAAAAACGCATAAAATTGTTACCGAAAACGTAACATTTGCGCTTGCGATTAAATTGGCGGTTTTGGCGCTTGGAGCGTTTGGTTTTGCGGGGATGTGGTTGGCTATTTTTGCGGACGTGGGCGTAAGTTGTCTTGCGGTTTTAAACAGCCTCCGCGCGATGAAATAAGGGCGAATGAGTAATTTGCTATGGCAACAAGGCAATGAAAAAGTGGCGTTAAAAGGCAACAAGTCACGACAAAATTTTCAGTATTAATATAGGCGCGGCTGCGTGTAAAAATCGTGGGTGCGTCTTGACAATCTCCTTAATCTGTGGTACAATACCCAGGCTTAGGGGTTTTTTTATGTTTTATAGTAATTTTAGTAAAAGTACTGACAAATATTATCTTAACCCAAACGATTATATTGATGTGACTGAGCGGGCAGCGTCGATATTCGAAAAGCCCGTTATTCACAGGCTTTATCGCGTGGTTTATCTTAAAAGCGTTGCGGTTAACGCCTATTGTTACCCAATTTCTCTGGGGACGGAAGGGGGCTATATTGAAAGCGAAAACAACCTGTCTCAGGCGGGCAACTGCGTGGTTTTAGACGGCGCAAGGGTGTTTGGAAACGCTAATGTTTCGGGCGACGCGTGCGTGTGTGACGAGGCCGTTATTTCGGACAACGCGGTGATTAAAAACAATGCGCTGGTTTGCGGCGAGGCGGCGGTTAGCGACAGCGCGCGTGTAATTATGAATGCTATTGTTGAGGGTGATGCGTGCGTGGCTGGCAAGGCGGTCATTTGTGACCATGCGCACGTTTTTGACAGAGCAACCGTTGGCGGCGGTGCGTTTGTAAGCGGATGCGCGACAGTTGGCGACAGTGCGGTTGTTATTGACAACGGAATCGTGACTGACAATGCGTGCGTTGGCGGCCATGCGACAATTTCAGGCAGTGCGGTTATAAAAGACGGTGCGGGCGTGTTTGGTAACGCTAATGTTTCGGGTTTTGCTAAACTTGAAAAGCACGCGCGGGCGTTTGACGCTTGTTGCATTACTGACGCGGCGCGAGTAAGCAACCGAGCGATGATTATCGGCGGGGCAACTATCGGTGGCAAGGCGTGCATTTTTGATAACGCGCGAGTTGGCGGCCGCGCCTTCATTTCGGGCAACTCGTATGTTGGCACCAACGCGCAAGTAAAGGGCGACGCAAGGCTTGACGGTAAACAGCAAAAATTTTATCAAAACGTAATCATAAACGGCGCTGAAATTGAGTATAAATCTGGCAATGCTGAAAGTAATGCAGAGAATTTTGACGAAAATCAAGACGACGCAACCAGCGAGCCTAATGTTTAAAAGGAAGAAAAATGAGCAAAATTTCAATAAAAAATCAAAAGTTTAGGCTTGGCTATCCAAGTACACTTGTGTTTGACAATATGGGCAAAACGATTAATGTTTTCAGGATTGAATACCTGCGCGATATCCCGCGTTTTAACATCAAAAAAGGTGATAAGGGCGGGTTCGTTGAGTATGCGTGCAACCTTAGTCAAGACGACGACGCGGTTATTATTGGCAACGCGGTTGTAACGGGCAGCGCGTGGGTTTTTGGCGACGCTTGTGTTTGTGGCAACGCGCGAGTGTCTGGCGAGGCGTGGGTCGGCGAAGACGCGATTGTTTCGGGCGACAGCAGGGTTTTTGACCACGCGGTGGTTGGCGGCCGTGCGCAGGTTTGTATGGGCGCGCAAGTGTTTGAAAATGCACGTGTTGGCGAAAACGCGGTGATAACTGGCAATGCAAGTATGTGCGGTAATGCGCTTGTTACGGGGTCGGCGAAAGTGTCGGGCTCGGCCGACGTTAGCGGCGACGCGAAAATTGGCGGTAAGGCGATTGTAACCGACGGGGCAAAGGTTTGTCAGGCGGCGCAAATTAATGGCAATGCGATTGTTTGTAAGCGCGCGAAAATTGGCGGCCACGCGAAGATAACTGACAACGCGGTGGTTGGTGACTATTGCATTATCGGCGGGAAGACGCAGGTTGTTGGCTCGGCCGAACTATCAGGGCACGTTAAAAATCTAGCGGGCGACATTATCGACGCTGACATCCATGTTGAAAAAACGAAATAGTTTAGTTAAAGTTTAAAGTTGAAAGTTGAAATGCGGCTAGCGATTAAAATAAATTTGTTTTTTATAGACAAATTTATTTTTTTTTGATATAATACGCGCGAGGGCATTTTTATGAACATAAAACAAGAGATTTCACAAGTAATCGAGGGGGCGTTAAGCGTGCTTAACATTCACGCAGATGGGCCTTTGGTTAACTTTTCAAATAAGATGGACGTTGCAGACTTTCAAAGCAATATTTGTTTTGCGCTTGCTAAAAAACTGGGCAAAAACCCACTTGAACTGGCAACACAGATAGTGTCTCTTTGCAAGAAAGACGGCTTTGAGTTTAGCGTGTGTGCGCCTGCGTTTATCAACATTAAACTTACGGATAAAAAACTTAGCGAGGTTGCAACCAGCCTGCTAACTGACCCATTTTTTGGCATAGAAAAAACCGCCGCGCCAAAAACGATTTTCTTTGATTACGGCGGGGCGAATGTGGCCAAAGAGTTGCATATGGGGCACTTACGCTCGCCAATTATCGGCGAAAGTTTAAGGCGAGTTTATGCGCTGTTTGGGCATAAAACGATAAGTGACACTCACCTTGGTGACTGGGGGCTTCAAATGGGGCTTACCATCGCGCAACTTGAAGATGACGGTCTTTTAGACTTTTATTTTAAGGGAAAAGGCGAAAAGCCAACCATAACGCTTGACCTTTTAAACACTGAGTATCCTAAGGCAAGTGTAAGAAAAAAGACGGACGAAAACTTTAAGGCTAAGGCCGACCTTTATACGCTTAATCTTCAACGCAAAAAAGAGCCATTTTTCACTATCTGGAAAGAGATGCGCGCGGTAAGCATCAAGGCGATTGAACGAAATTATAACAACTTAAATATCCATTTTGACATCTGGGACGGCGAGAGCAGCGTAAGCGATTTAATAGCGCCAACTATTGAATTGTTTAAGTCTAAGGGGCTTACGCGCGTAAGCGAGGGGGCGCTTGTTGTTGACGTGGCGACGGAGAACGAGAATATTCCTATCCCTAAAAAGAACGAAAGCGACCCGCAACTTTATCGCAACCCAATGCCGCCAGCCATTATTCAAAAATACAACGGCGGCGAACTTTATATGACCACCGACCTTGCCACGATTTGGCAGCGTAACACCAAGTTTAACCCCGACGAAATTATTTATGTGACTGATAATCGCCAAACCGAGCACTTTATCAAACTTTTCAGGTGTGCCAAGATGGCGGGCATTTCGCCCGAAGGGCAGCGCCTTACGCACGTACCGTTTGGCACGATGAACGGGAAGGATGGCAAGCCGTTTAAAACCCGCAGTGGCGAGACGATTAAGCTTGAAGACATTATTGAGCTTATTAAGTCAAAGGCGCAAGAAAAACTGACGGCCAATGGGCTTGAAAAAGATGACAAGCTTGCTCTTGAAATCGGGGTGGCGGCGCTTAAATTCGGCGATTTGTCTAACGACGTGGCGCGCGATTACGTTTTAGACATAGACAAGTTTGCGGCATTTGAAGGCAAAACTGGGCCGTATCTGCAATACACCAACGCGCGAATTAACTCGCTTTTAGAAAAGGCGGGCGCGCTTTACTTGGCGGGCGACGGTGCATTCGGCGCGCTGAATACGGGCAAAACCGAAACTAAATCAGGCGCGGGCAAAATGGCAAAAAGTAACGTGATGATTGATATAAATTCGGCCGAAGAGCGCGAAATTGTAATTAATGTTATTAAGTTGATTGACAGTTTCAGTGCGGCCCTTGTCAACCTTACTCTTAACGGAATTTGCAACGCTACGTTCACGCTGGCGCAAAGTTTTTCGGCGTTTTATAACAACATCCGCATTTTAAGTGAGCCAGACGCGGCGCGAAAACAGGCTTTGCTTGCCATCTGCGCGCTTACGCAAAAGGGCATAACGTTTGCGCTTGACACGCTTGCGATTGACAGCCCAAGGAAGATGTAAATGGAAAAATTGTTGCTTCACAGTTGCTGCGGGCCGTGTTCGACAGCGGTTATCGAGCGGCTTTTGGCTGACACTGATTTTGATATAACCATCTATTATTACAACCCGTGCATCGCGCCCGAAGATGAGTATTTTCACCGCAAGGCTGAGCAAATTCGCGTGATAAAAAGCGTCAATTCGCCGCGCGTTAAGTTTTTAGATTGTGACTATAACCCGCGTGAGTATCTTGATGCGGTGCGTGGGGTTGAAGGCGAGCCAGAGGGCGGAGCACGCTGCACGCGGTGCTTTGCACTGCGCCTTAAAAAAACGGCCGAGATGGCCAAGGCGGGCGGGTTTGACGTATTCGGCACAACGCTTACCGTCAGCCCACACAAAAACGCTAAGGTAATAAACAGCCTAGGCGCGCAGATAGCGGGAGGCGCGGGCGTGTCATTCTTAGAGGCCGACTTTAAAAAGAAAGACGGCTTTAAGCGCAGCATCGTGTTGTCAAAACAACTTGGCCTCTATCGCCAAGACTACTGCGGCTGTATCTTCTCAAAACGCAAAGAAAAAGAAATTTAGCTTGATAAAAACGCTCCTAAAATAATAGGAGCTTTTTTCTTTTAACTTTAATATTTAGCCCGGTTTGGGGTGAATTTTACTTGCCAAGATGGGAATAATTTTGGTATTATTAATGTGTATTATTGTATATTAGGGCTTTTATGCCCAAATGAAAACAAGGAAAACAAACTATGAAAATTATTATTGATGCATTTGGCGGAGACAACTCACCGCAAGAAATGGTGCGCGGGGCGGTTACAAGCGTTAATCTTATTGACGATTTAAAGATTGTTTTGACGGGTGACGAGACCGCTATTCGTGCCGAACTTCACAGCATTGGCTATATTGGAGACGAGATTGAGGTGGTGCACGCGCCAGAGGTTATAACGTGTGACGAATCGCCAACGATGGCGATCCGCAAAAAGACGCAAAGTTCTTTGGTTGTTGGGCTTGATTTGTTAAAAAATGACGCCACGGCGGACGCGTTTATAAGCGCGGGTAGCACGGGCGCTGTGCTTGCGGGCGGGCTGTTTAGAGTTGGGCGCATTAAGGGCGTTTTAAGGCCTGCATTGGGGCCGCTTCTTCCTAACGCAAAGGGCACGAAAACGATGCTTATTGACTGTGGCGCGAATATGGACTGTAAGCCTGAATATTTGGTTCAGTTTGCGGTTATGGGCAGCGAGTATATGCGCGCTACGTTTGGTATAGTTAGGCCGCGCGTTGGGCTTATATCCGTAGGCGTTGAAGACCACAAGGGTAACGAACTGACCCACACGGTTTTTGAAAAACTTAAAGCGCTTGATTCGATTAATTTTGTTGGAAATATGGAAGCGCGCGATATGTTAAGCGGTGATTATGACGTTTTGGTGTGCGACGGGTTTATTGGTAATGTTGCATTAAAAGCCACTGAGGGTGCCGTTGCGTTTTTAATGAACTCGCTTAAAGCTAAGATTAAAAATGCTAACCTTTTTGCTAAACTTGGGGCTGGGATGCTTAAAAAGCCACTTAAAGAGTTAAAGTGCGAAATGGATTATACCAACCAGGGCGGCTCGCCGTTTTTGGGCGTTGAGAAACTGATTATTAAGTCGCACGGGTCAAGCACGGCCAAAACCATAGTTTCGTGCGTCTTTCAAGCGTGCGAACTTATAAAGGCAAGAACGATAGATAAAATCCGTGAGGGGTTAACGGCGCTAGAAAAGGAGCAATCTGGTGAAACAGCAGTTTAATTTAGCAGAGGCGCAAAAGCGGCTAGGGGTTGAATTTAAACAGCCGAACCTAATCAAACAGGCCTTTACGCATTCAAGTTTTGCTAACGAGCACCACACAAAAAGCAATGAGCGCCTTGAATTTCTTGGCGACAGTGTTTTGGGGTTTATCGTGACGGACAAGATTTATTCGTGTGTTAATTTGCCCGAGGGCGAGTTATCAAAACTGAGGTCGCTGTTAGTCAGCGTTGAACCGCTAAGCGAGGTTATTGACAAGCTTAATCTTGACGAACTTATGCTTAAAGGAGTGGGAGAGAGCAAGGCGCACGCGACGTCTAAGGCGATGAAGTGTGATCTTTTTGAAGCGATAGTTGGCGCGATTTATCTTGACGCGGGGCTTGTAGCAGCGCGAGAATTTGTTTTAAGCCACCTTGGCAAAAAAATGGCCGAACTTAAAACGCGCGATAATTTTGAAGACAGCAAGACGCAACTTCAAGAGCGTTTTGTTCGCGAGAAAGTGGTTTATAATACCAAAAAAACGGGCGAAGACCACAGCCCAGTGTATGTAAGCAACGTGCTAATTGGCGGCGTTGTTTGTGGGCACGGAGAGGCGGGCAACAAGCGTACGGCCGAGATGATGGCCGCAAGCGAAGCCTTGAAAAAAGTAACAAAAGTTTAATGAGGATACAAAGTTGAAGTTTAAGAAGATAGAAATTTGCGGTTTTAAGTCTTTTGCAGACAAGATGGAAGTTAAGTTTGAGTCAGGCGTAACGGGTATTGTTGGCCCAAACGGCTGCGGAAAAAGTAACGTTGCGGACGCAATTAGATGGGTTATGGGCGAGCAAAGCGCTAAGGCCTTGCGTGGCGCGAATATGCAAGACGTAATTTTTAATGGTACGGACACGCGTAAGCGCCAGTCTTTTTGTGAGGTTTCGCTTTATTTTGATAACAGTGAGCGCATATTCCCGCTTGAATATGACGAAGTTGTGTTTACGCGAAAACTTTATCGCTCGGGCGAAAGCGAGTATATGATAAACAAAACGCCTTGCCGAATGAAAGACATTATTGACGCATTGCGAGACAGTGGTCTTGGCAAAGAAAGTTATTCGATTATAGGGCAGGGTAAGATTGACAGCCTGCTTTCAGCAAAGCCTGAGGAACGGCGCTCGGTTTTTGAAGAGGCGGCGGGCATAAGCAGGTTTAAAAGCCGCAAGATTGAGGCCGAAAGAAAGTTAGAGCGCACGAATGACAACCTTACGCGCCTAAACGACATTATTTTAGAGTTAGAGCGCCAGCTTGGGCCTCTTGCGGAGCAAAGCGAAAAGGCCAAAAAGTTTTTGGATCTGCGCGACACTCTTAAACTGTTAGAACTTAACATTTATGTTGCTCAGTTTGACAGCGCAAGCGGTAATAAAGAGGCCATCCACAACCGTCTTGACGCTTTAAATGAAGAGCTTGAAACTAAGCAGCGAGAGCTTGGTGAGGTGCTGGACGCGTATAACCTTAGTCGCGAAAGCATCCATAATCTTGACTGGCAGATTGAAAAATTACGTGACGAACTATTAGACATTACCGTTGGCATTGAAAAGCAGTCTGGCCAAAGCAACCTTGTTAAAGAAAAACTAAATAACGCCAAAGATGCGGCCGAAAAACTTAAATTGTCGCTTGACCAAGACGAAGTTTTGTCGTCAAGCCTTGCAAGTAAAATAGACCTGTCAAAAAAAGAGCAGGCGGAACTTATAAAAACTAACGACGAACTTGAAAAAACCATTGCGCGCAACAATGAAGAGTATCTTGAAATTGTTGATCGTATTACGGCGGGAGAGAAGACGGCCGAGCTTAGTGGTGACGAAATCGTGACCGCGCTTGACAGGCTTGGCGACGTTAAATCGTCAATATCTAGATTGACGACAGAGAAAAACAACCTTGAAGCACGCAGGCAAGAAATCTTAGACCGCAAGGCACAGATAAATAACGAGGAGCGTGAACTTGAAAGCAAAACGCAAGACAAGTTAGCCGAACTTGATAAAACCGAACGTAAACTTGACGACACACGCGCGAGGCAGCAGGCTAAGCAAGACGAACTTAAAAACCTAAGCCAACTTTTATCTGACGCGTACACGCGCCAGCAAGAGATGAATGCTGAGTTTCACACTAAACTTTCGCGCGCTCGCATTATGCAAGAAATGGCCGAAGAAAACGAGGGGTATATCCTAAGCGTTAAGCGCCTTTTAGAGCAAGCCAAAACCAATTCAAGCCTTGGGGGTATGATCATTGGCGTTGTTGCTAAGCTTATGAAGGTGCCTGAAAAACTTGAAACGGCGATAGAGATGGCCTTGGGCGCAAGCGTGCAAAACATCGTTACGCGCAACGAGGACGACGCGAAATACATCGTTAATTTCTTAAAAGAAAACAGGTTTGGCCGCGCCACGTTTTTGCCACTTACCAGTATGAAAGAGCGCCGAATTTTGCCTGAAATGTTGCCTAAACTGAAAGCGCAGGGCGTGTTGGGTATCGCCAGCGACTTGATTAAGTATGACAAGGCTAATGCGGCGGTATTTTTAAGCCTGCTTGGCAGCACGGTGATCGTTGACACGATTGAAAATGCGGTAAGCCTTGCTAAATCTACGCGCTATTCGTTTAAAATAGTGACGCTTGATGGCGATGTTATTAACCCGCAAGGGTCGATTACGGGTGGCTCAAAAAAAGACACGGCGGTTAACCTTTTAGGTCGCGAACGTGAGCTTGAAGACACTAAAAAGGCCGTTGAGGTTATAAAGGTAGACATCGAAAAACTTAACGCGCGCATTGAAACGCTTAAAAAAGAGAAAGAGGTAATAAACGCCGCATTGCTTGAAATTTCGGGCGATATTCACGAACTTGAAGTTGCTATCGTGCGCCTAAATGACGAGATTGAGGGGCTTGAAAACGCCGCTGATGACCTTGAAGACGAAGACCGTAACCTTGGTTTTCAGTTTGACAACATCCTTGACCGTATTGAGATTATTGAAGCAACGCTTGCTGAAACCAAAAACAGCGAAAAAGAGATTAATGACCAAAAGTCGTCCGCTAGCGAAAGCAAGCGCATAATGACGTCACGGTTTGAGCAGCTTAAAAAGCAGCGCGAAGAGTTGTATGAATCATTAACAACGCTTAAAGTTAAAAAGGCGTCAGCCGAGGCGGAGCTTGAGAAATTGTCAACCGATCTTGACCGATTTGAAACCGAACTTGCTCAAAGTGAGTACCGCACGCGTGAAAACCAACTTGAACTTGCAAAAGCCAATGCAACGATAGCCGAGTTTGAAAATATGCTTAACTCGATTATTGAAAGCCAAGAGGTTACCGCTGCGCAAGAAAGGCTTAATGAAATCAAGGCCGAGCTTTCAAAGATGGATATGAAAAAGGCTGGCTTACAGGCCACGATGAACAATGCTGACAGCAAAAAGATGGAGCTTTCAGCCGACATTCAGCGTGCTAGCGATAAAAAGACCAAAGAAGAGATGAGTCTTCAAAAGATAGACACGGATATTGAAACCATGCAAGAGCGCGTTTGGGAAGAGTATTCGATGACGTATGCCGACGCTAAGGCTTACGAGAAAGAGGACTTTGACCTAACCCGTGGACTGGCGGAAAGTGGTAAGATTAAAAAAGAAATCAGTGCGCTTGGCTATGTTAACGTTGCGGCGATTGAGCAAGTGGACGAGGTTAGCGTAAGGTATAACGAGATGGTCACCCAGCGTGACGATTTAACAAAAACACAAGAGGACCTTTTAAAGATAATTAAAGAACTTACCACCCAGATGGAAGCGCGCTTTCGCGACCAATTTGAAAAAATTAATCAAAACTTTCAAAAGACATTTAAAGAGTTGTTTGGGGGCGGGCGTGCTGAACTTATCTTGCACGACGATGTTAGCTGCTTAGAGGCGGGCATTGATATTGTTGCCGAGCCACCGGGCAAAAAACTGCAAAGCATAACGCTTTTGTCAGGCGGAGAGAAGGCGTTTACGGCGGTTGCGATACTGTTTGCGATACTTAAATTAAGGCCTATGCCATTCTGCGTGCTTGACGAAATTGAGGCCGCGCTTGACGACGCCAACGTTGAAAGGTTCGCTAAATATTTAAAGCGATTTAGTGAAGACACACAGTTTATCGTTATTACGCACCGTAAGCCAACGATGGAGCTGGCGGACTGTTTGTATGGCGTAACGATGGAGGAAAAGGGCGTTTCAAAGATGGTTTCGGTTAAGCTTAGCGACGCGGTTAAGCAGTCAAGCGAGGAGAGTGCGTAATGGGATTTTTTAAAAGGCTTTTTGAAGGGAACAAAAAAACTAAGCGGTCTTTTGCTGAGAAATTAAAGTATATTTTTACGGGCAACGAGATTGACGAAGAGTTTTATGAAGAGCTTGAATATTGCCTTATTTCAAGTGATATTGGGGCGGCTACGTGCGAAGAAATCTTAGACGAACTTCGCGCGCAAGTCAAACTTAAAAAACTTAAAAAAACTGAAGACTGCAAAGACCTTTTAAAGCATATTTGCGTTGAAATTTTAGAAAAGAACCCCGTTGAAGAGTTCTCAAGTCCTGCCGTTTTGATGGTCGCGGGCGTCAACGGCGTTGGAAAAACCACGGCGATTGGTAAGATTGCTAATGCGTACACAAAACAAGGCAAAAAGGTCATCATAGCGGCGGCAGACACCTTTCGCGCGGCGGCGAGCGACCAACTTGAAGTGTGGGCGAACCGCGCTAAGGTTAAAATTGTTAAGTCTAGCGAGGGGGCAGACCCAGGGGCTGTTGTTTTTGACGCGATTGCGTCGGCTAAGGCCAAGGGCTGTGACCTGTTGATTATTGACACGGCTGGCAGGCTTCACAACAAGGCCAACTTGATGGAAGAGCTGAAAAAGATTTCGCGCATTGTTGAGCGTGAGTATCCCGAGGCAGACTATCACAAGGCCATCGTTGTTGACGCAACTACTGGGCAAAATGCCTTTAATCAAGTTGAATTTTTTGACGAGGCAATAGGCCTAACCGACCTTATCATAACCAAACTTGACGGAACGGCCAAGGGCGGCTTTTTGTTAGGTCTTGCGGGGCAATACGAGATCCCCATTCGGTTTGTTGGCGTCGGCGAGGGCATAGACGATCTTTTGCCATTTAACGCCCGAGAATTTATGGACTCGATTATTTAAAACAAAGTTGAAAGCTAAAATATTGCTGTCATTGCGACGATACCTTTCACTTTTTTAACCTTTAACTTTTTTCCTTTTCCTCTTGACAAGGGGGAAAAATAGTGGTATTCTTATCAATGTAAAGTTAAATTGCTTTACAACTGGGGGCAAAATGGATTTGATAGACAAGCTTAAATCAATTGACCTTTTTGACCTTTATGGTTCGCTTTTAACAGACGGGCGGCGCGAGGTTATGGCGCGGTATCTTTATGATGATTGCGCACTTAGCGAGATTGCAACCGACCTTGGGCAATCAAGGCAGGCGGTTTATGACGCGATTTCGTCAAGCGAAAAGCAACTTGCGCGTTTTGAAGAAAAACTTGGTTTTTTGGCGGCGCGAAAGCTAATATACGCAGAGATTGACGCGTGTTTAGATGAAAGCGACCTTGATAAGATTAAGGCAAGGCTAAACAAGATTAAAAACAATTTATAATGGAGAAATTATGGGGCTTTTTTCAAATTTAGGCGAGAAACTTAATCATATTTTTTCAAAACTTACCAACAAGGGTAAGCTAACTGAGCTTGAAATAAAAACGGCGATGAGAGAGGTTCGCGTTGCGCTTTTAGAGGCTGACGTTAACTTTCAGGTTGCCAAAGATTTTATTTCAAAGGTAACAGACAAGGCTGTTGGCGAAGAGATTTTAAAAAGCTTGACGCCGGGGCAGCAGGTTATCAAAATCGTTAAAGACGAACTTGTTGAGCTTATGGGTTCAACGAACGCCAAACTTGGGGTGTCGTCAACCCCGCCAACCGTAATCTTGATGTGTGGCCTTCAAGGCGCGGGCAAAACCACCATGTGTGGAAAGCTTGGCGCGCTTTTGAAAAAGCAGGGTAAAAAACCGCTTTTGGTTGCGGGTGACATTTATCGTCCGGCGGCGATTGAGCAGCTTAAAATCGTTGGCAAAACTGCTAACTGTGAGGTGTTTAGCGAGGGTCAGATTGACCCCGTAAAGATTGCCAAAGACGGTATCGCGCACGCTAAAAAGATGGGGTTTGACACGGTTATTATTGACACGGCGGGCAGGCTTCATATTGACGAAAAGTTGATGGCTGAAATAATGAATATTAAAAACGCCACAAACCCAACCGAAATCCTTTTAACGATTGACGCAATGCTTGGCCAAGACGCTGTTAACGTTGCGAAAGAGTTTGACGAAAAACTTGGCATAACGGGCACGATTGTAACCAAACTTGATGGTGACACGCGTGGTGGCGTTGCGCTGTCAGTAAAAGCCGTAACGGGCAAGCCAATCAAATTCTGTGGCGTTGGCGAAAAGGTGGGCGACCTTGAACCGTTTTATCCTGACCGAATGGCTTCGCGTATTCTTGGTATGGGCGACGTTTTAACGCTTATTGAGAAAGCACAAGAGAATGTTGATAAAGAAACGATGAAGCGTATGGAAGAAAACCTAAGGCGCAACACGTTTACGTTTGACGACTTTTTGATGCAGTTTGAGCAGATAAGCAAGATGGGCAATCTAAGCGACCTTATCGCGATGATTCCGGGCGCGGGCACCAAGTTTCAAGTTGGCGACGTTGACGAGAAAAAGCTTATCAAATACAAGGCCATCATTCAGTCTATGACGCCGAAAGAGAGGCAAAACCCAGACCTGATTAAAGCCAGCCAAAAAAAGCGAATTGCGGCGGGCAGTGGGTCAACTATCCAAGAGGTCAACTCGCTTATGAAGCAGTATGACCAAACCAAGCAGATGATTAAAAATATGAATGGCCGAAATATGCAAAAAATGTTCGGCCGAAAAATCAACTTTTAATTGGGTTTAACTTGCAGGCGCAGGCCTAAACAAGTCAGACTAATTAAAAATAAGTGGCATATTTCAGCGCACCAGCGCTGTTTATGATAAAAAAACAAAAAGGAGAACGAAAATGGCTGTTAAAATCAGACTTACAAGAATGGGTGACAAGAAATCTCCATTCTATCGCATTGTTGTTGCAGATTCAAGGAAATCAAGAGATGGTGAGGTTATCGATTTAATCGGTACTTTCAATCCATTAACTAACCCTGAAACCATCAAAGTTGACGCCCAGAAGGCAACTGATTGGCTTAAAAAGGGCGCACAACCAACTGACACGGCTAAGGCATTGCTTGTTAAGGCTAACGTAACTTTTCCTGAAAAGAAAGCGAAGGCTAAAAAGGCAAAAGCAACCGCAGAAGTTAAGGCCGAAGCTGAACCTGCTAAAAAGGCACCAGCAAAAAAAGCTGCTGCTAAAACAACTGCTAAAACTGCAACCAAAAAAACTGCAACCAAGAAAGCAGAATAGTAAGGAGGTAAGGCTTTATGCAAGAATTACTTCTTTATATTGCTAAAAATTTGGTAAATGACGCAGACGCAGTTTTGGTTGACGTCAAAGAAAATGACAGGTTTATCGACTGCAAATTGACCGTAGGTAAAGGCGATTTAGGCAAGGTTATTGGGCGCAATGGTAAAATTGCGGCCGCTATCCGCACCGTAGCGCGCGCTTATGGCCGAAAACAAAACAAGAAAGTCAACATTAAAATTGACGAAAATTAGGCAAAGGGGGCGCGTGCCCCTTTTGTTTGTGTGAGGGGATATGGATTTTTTAGAAATCGGCCTAATAACCAAGCCGCACGGGGTTCGCGGGCAAGTTAAAATCAAGCCGCTTGACTTTGGTCACTTTGACTTTTTGGCCGCAAAAACGCTTAACGTCGGTGGTACAGACTATGCGGTTTTAGAGATTTTTTCAAACAACGGCGAGTTTGTTGCGACCTTGGCGGGCGTAGACAGCGTGCAAAAGGCCAACGCGCTAAAAAATAAGCAAGTGTTAGTGGCGCGTAGTGAGGTAAACGCGGGCGACCAGATTTTTGTTGCCGATATTTTGGGCAAAATGGCGGTTGACAACAATGGGAGAGTGCTGGGGCGTATTGACGACGTACAAAATTTTGGCGCGGCCGACGTTATCTATATAAAAGGCGAAAAGCCGTTTCTCTTTGCCAATATCGGCGGGATAATTACGGCGGTTGATGAAAAACAAGTGACGCTTAACGCAAAAAAACTAAGCGAGGTTATGGTTTATGAAGATTGATATTTTAACGCTGTTTCCTGAGATGTTTGAGCCGCTTAAAACCAGCCTTTTAGGTAAGGCGCAAGACAAAGGTGTGCTTGAAATCAACCTAATTAATATTCGTGACTATTCGGCAGACAAGCATAAAAAGTGCGATGACTATCCGTTTGGTGGCGGGTGCGGGATGCTGATGACGCCGCAGCCTATTGCAAGCGCGTTTGAGGCGATTGAGGGGTATAAAACTGCGCACAAAATCTTTATGTCGCCGCGTGGGGGGACGTTTGTTCAGTCACGCGCGAAAGAACTTAGCCAGTTTGACCATCTTATCATTCTTTGTGGGCACTATGAAGGGGTAGACCAGCGAATCATCGACCTGTTTATAGACGAAGAAATTTCGATTGGTGACTATGTTTTAACGGGGGGCGAAATCCCCGCAATGGCCGTGGTTGACAGCGTTGTGCGCCTTATTCCCGGCGTGATTGGTGACATCAACTCAACCGAAGACGAAAGCTTTTCGGCGGGCACTCTTGAATATCCGCAATACACGCGGCCGCAGACGTTTATGGGGCTAAGCGTGCCAGACGTTTTGATAAGCGGCGACCATGGTAAGGTTGATGCATGGCGAAAAGAGCAGGCAAGGCTTATAACCGCCGCACGTCGCCCAGAACTATTAAGGTAAATAAAAGTGAAAAGTTAGTTGATTTTTAATATGTTAAACAAGACACCGCACCCTTGGGGGAGGATTGCCGAGGCACGAGGCGGAGGGGGTCTAAGTCTGCTTTTTTCAAGTTGATTTTATACCCCCTCTGTCTAGCGTCGCTCTACGCTCCGCTGCGACCAGCCCTCCCCCAAGGGGGGCGGAGGCTTACGCTGGTAATGTTGGGCTATTCCTGAAACAATGATATTGCCACGTCGCTAGCGCTTCTCGCAATGAAAATTTTAATTTCAGCAATATTTCAACTTTAAACTTTAACACTTTTGTATTGCTACGCAACTTTTGTGTAGAAAAAATAAGGAGAAAATGATGCTTATACAGTGGTTTCCGGGGCATATGGCCAAAACGCTTAGGGTTATTGAAGAAAACCTTAAGTTGGCGAATGCCATTATCTATTGTCTTGACGCGCGCGCGCCGTTTTCAAGCCTAAACCCAAAATTTGAAAAGATTATAGGCAACAAGCCTGTTATCTTCGTGCTTAATAAGGCGGATTTGGCTGACGAGGTGATGACGAAGCGCGCGGTTAAGATGCTTGAAAATGAGGGCAAAACCGTGATTGTTACCAACGCCAACAGTAATGCTTGTCGCGGGCTGATAACAAAAACGCTTGCGGCGGCCTTTAAGCAAAAACAAGAGGTGTTTGACCGTCGTGGCGTGACGGGGGTTTTAAGGGCGATGGTTATCGGCGTACCTAACACGGGCAAAAGCACGATAATCAACTTGCTTGCGGGCGAAAAGAAGGCCACAACGGGCGACAAAGCGGGCGTAACCAAAAATGCAAACTGGATAAAGGTGGCAGACAATATTGAGGTTATGGACACACCCGGAACCCTTTGGCCAAGTTTTGAAGACCCGTCCGTTGGTCGAAATCTTGCCATCATCGGCTCGATAAAAACCGAGGTTTTGGATATAAGCGAACTTGGGTTTGAAACCGTCAAACTGCTTATCGACATTGCGCCAGACAAACTTAAAGAGCGCTATAAACTTAGCGAAGACGCTGGCGAACTTGCTGCGCTTGACCCGATTGAAATCTATGACGAGATTTGTGCAAAACGTGGCTGGATATTAAAGCGCAATGAGATGGACTATGAGCGCGCGGGCAAGGGCATCCTTGACGATTTTCGCTCGGCGCGTATCGGCCGCATAACGATAGACAAGTTTTAAATTAAAGTTGAAAGTTTAAAGTTTAAATATTGCTGAGATTGCCACGTTATTACGTTCCTCGCAATGACACCTACAAATGTCATTACGAGGAGCAATAATTTTACACGCGCAAGCGTGCTCGCCAAAAATTTTGGTACAAAATTTGCAGGCGAAGAGGAGCAATCAAGCGATAACCAAGCCCACACTTACGTCAGTAAGGCTGGGCGTTAAATGAGCTTGCATTGCGACGAAGCGACGAATTTTTGGAGAAACAGATGAAACCTGATTGTGATTTATTGGCATATGAAAACGCGCTGCGCCGTGAGGGAAAAACGCTTATCGCGGGGGCAGACGAGGTAGGGCGCGGGCCGCTGGCGGGGCCGGTTGTGACGTGCGCGGTTATTATGGACCTTGACCATGTCGTTGACGGCGTGTGGGACAGCAAAAAGCTTAGCGAAAAAAAGCGCGAGCAACTTTTTGACGAGATTAAAAAACACGCGATTGCCTATCAAATTGAGTTTGAAAGTGAGGCAATAATTGACGAAATTAATATCCTTAATGCCACGAAAAAGTGTATGGCGCGCGCGATAAACAATCTGTCAGTGCGCCCTGACGTAGTGCTGGTTGACGCGGTTGACGGGCTTAACATCAACGTGCCCGAAAAGGCAATTGTTCACGGCGACGCGCTGAGTTACACCATCGGCTGCGCAAGCATTTTGGCCAAAGTCACAAGGGATAGGTTTATGTGCGAAATGGCCAAAAAGTATCCGCAATACGGATTTGAAAAGCACAAAGGCTATGGCACCAAGGCACACATAGAGGCATTAAAAACCTATGGCGCGTGCCCAATTCACCGCAAGTCGTTTATTAAAAACTTTATGTAAAGAGGGCAGTATGAACAACGTTAAAGTGTGGAAAGAGGGCGAAACGCAGGCGAAAGACTATCTTATCGCGCGTGGGTATCGGGTGCTTGAAACTAACTATAAAAACGCGATTGGCGAAATCGACCTCATCGCGGTTGACCCAAAAACGCGCCAAGAACGGGTGGTTAAAAATCGTCTTGAACGGGGCGTGATTGACAAGCGTACGGCCGAGCGCCTTTTTGCGCAGTGCGTGGATATGCTTGTTTTTGTTGAGGTCAAAACGCGGTCAAGCGGGAAGTTTGGCGACCCGTCACTAGCGGTAGACATAACGAAACAACGCAAGGTGTGTCGCGCCGCAACGGCCTATTTAAAGCGCTTTGGCAAGATTAATGCTCCCGCCCGATTTGACGTTATTTCAATCATTGGCGACAAGGTTGAGCACATCCTTAACGCCTTTGACACTTTTTATGGCTAAAAATTCGACAAAATTTATAAAAACACTTGCATTTTTTATAAAGACGTGCTAATATATTTAAGCAAAAAAGTGGTCCTCTGCGCAAAGAGCTTGCACGAACACTTATCATACTAAAAGGAGGCAAACGACATGAGTAATGTTATTGATGCTATTGAAAAAGAAGGTATGCGCGCTGATATCCCTGAGTTTAACATTGGTGACACGATTAAGGTTTACGCTAAAATCGTTGAAGGCAACCGCGAAAGAATTCAAGGCTTTGAAGGCGTGGTAATAGCTCGCAGAAACGGTGGAATAAGAGAAACTTTCACGGTTCGTCGTGTATCATTCGGTATCGGCGTTGAGAAAACTTATCCGCTTCACTCACCAAAGATCGACCATATTGAAATCGTTCGTAAAGGTGATGCAAGACGTGCTAAACTTTACTATCTTCGTGAACGTAGTGGAAAGTCGGCGAAAGTTAAAGAAAAGAAGTAGTTAAAACCGCTATATTTGGCGAATATGACAACAAATTTGAAAAGCCCGAATTGGACGCGAGTACGAAAGTACACTTATCCAATATCGGGTTTTTTATTTGTGTCATCTTCATCCAAATCTAGCGGTTTTAACACGTGACGAATAAATTAATTTGTAATATAAAATGTCATTGCGAGAAAGGGTGTGATGGGTTGTTCACAGCAGAATTTGCGACGATTTTATATATACAATTCCCAACTCCGCCCCCTTTAGGGGGAGGGTGGTCGAACGTAGCGTGGAGCGCAGTGAGACGGAGGGGTTAATAAGTCCGCAGAAAAAACGGGGTGGTTATAAATTTGAAGTGTCTGTTTTAAACAATTTGCCTGCGAATAAATACCTTTATGCCATCACGACCTAGGTTATTACAATGTTTGTTTTTTACTATTGTTTCATAATAATTTACAAAACCTACCTGCGTTGATATAATTTGGTTATGATACAATACAATAACTATAATTATAAATTCGCAAAACGTATGCGCAAAAATATGACACCGTGGGAATTGCGGCTTTGGGGTTTATGCTTACGAAAATTACCATTGCGGTTTAAACGTCAACATTTACTAGGAACCTATATCGTGGATTTTTATTGCGCCAAGGCCAAGTTAGTTGTTGAAATAGATGGTGGTCAACACTATTACGATGACGATACACAAAACAAAGATGCCGAGCGAGACGAGTTTTTAAAATCTCAGGGGCTTACGATATTGCGCTTTTCAGACACTCATATTCACTATTTTTTTGAAAGTGTGTGCGCAGAGATTTACAAGGCAATAGAACCATACTTAAATAAAGAAAGTTAATTTTGAAAACATGCATATTTTTTAGATTTTAAGAGAACATAATAAAAGAAGGTGTTTTAGTTGGGTTGGTTTAACCAAATTAAAATACCTTCTTTTTTTCTGCGGACTTATTAACCCCTCCGTCTTGTGTCGCTCTGCGCTCCACTGCGACCACCCTCCCCCTAAAGGGGACGGAGTTGGGTTAGGGAAGTGGGGCGGATGCAAGCGTGGTTAAAAGTTAAAGCTGAGAGCGTATCTTGAAAAAAATGAAAAATTTTGGAAAATTCTCTTGTAATTTTGGGGCGGGTGTGGTATAGTTATAAGCGAAATCACACCTTTGCTGATGAAAGGGCTGTTGCCAAGGCGGCGCGGTTGAGTGGTGTTTTGCGGTTTTTAGGGTTTTAAAAGAGCGCAAAATGCATAAGATTGTGCGGCGTGGTGGCCTTGTTCAGGTGACGCAAGGGGAGGAAATAAACAAGGAGGAAATCAAAAAATGTCAGTAGTATCAATGAAACAATTGCTTGAAGCCGGTGTTCATTTTGGTCATCCAACTCGTAAATGGAACCCAAAAATGAAGAAATACATTTTTACCGCCCGCAATGATATTTACATTCTTAACCTTGAAGTTACGGTTGGTCTTATCGACGAAGCGTATGCATTTGTTAAAAGTGTTGTTGAAAGTGGCAAGTCGGTATTGTTTGTAGGCACAAAGAAACAAGCAAAAGACGCAGTGATAGAAGAGGCTCAACGTTGTGGCCAGTTCTATATGTGCAACCGCTGGTTAGGTGGAACATTAACCAACTTTAAAACCATTCGTGCTCGTGTTGAACGCTTAAACAAGCTTAATTCTATGGAACAAACTGGCGAGTTCGACCTTCTCCCTAAGAAGGAAGTTGCTAAACTTAAAGCCGAAAGAGACAAACTTGAAGAAAATCTTGGCGGTATTAAGGATATGCACACGATGCCAGGCGTTTTATTTGTTGTTGACCCTAAGAAAGAGTACATCGCAGTAAGAGAAGCGCGCAGTCTTGGTATTCCTATCGTTGGCCTTGTTGACACCAACTGTGACCCAGATGATGTTGACTTTGTTATCCCAGGAAACGACGACGCTATTCGCGCGGTTAAGCTTATTGCTGGGGCAATGGCAGATGCTGTTATTGAGGCGAAAGAGGGCGAAGAGGGCTTAGCTAAACGTAAGGCTGAGGAAGCTGAAAAGGCTGCCGAGGCAAACGTAGCCAACCAAACGGTTGAAGCTGCCGAGGAAATCGCGCCTGAAACAAAGCCAGAAAGTAACGAGCAAGAATAATTAAATAAGGGGAACAAATTTATGGCAACAATGCAACAAATAAGCGAACTCCGCGAAAAAACTGGGGTTGGCGTTCTTCAATGTAAAGAAGCACTTTTAGCATGCAATGACAATATTGAAAAGGCGATTGACTATCTTCGCGAAAAGGGTATTGCCAGCGCGGCTAAAAAAGAGGGCAGAATTGCGGCTGAGGGCGTTTGTGACACTTACGTTCATGGCAATGGCAAAATCGCATGTATGATCGAAGTAAACTGTGAAACAGATTTCGTTGCGAAGTCTGACGCGTTTAAGGCGCTTGTTCACGACCTTTTGCTTCACATTGCTGCGTGCAACCCACTTTTCGTTAGCGATGCAGAGGTTGACCAAGCGCTTATCGCCAAAGAGCGTGAAATCTATCGCGCACAGGCTTTAAACGAGGGTAAACCAGAAGCTGTTGTTGACAAAATGGTTGAGGGCCGAGTTAAGAAATACCTTAAAGAGGTTTGTTTGCTTGACCAACCATTCGTTAAAGACCCAAGCAAAGACATTCGTACGCTTATTAACGAAGCTATCGCTAAGATCGGCGAAAAGATTACGGTTCGCCGTTTCGTTCGCTGGGTTATGGGCGAAGGCCTTCAAAAGCGCAGTGAAAACTTCGCTGAGGAAATCGCAAAAGCAACCAAAGCGTAATAAAAAGCTTATTTTTAACACCAATGTGGCACAACCGCCCGTTGGTGTTTTTTTGTTGTCATTGCGAGGAACGCAGTGACGTGGCAATCTCAGCCGCTTGTGTTAAAATTTTAATTGTTAAAGTTTAAAGTTAAAATGCGGCGGGGGGATTTTTATGTCATTGCGAGTACCCGAAGGCAATCCCCAAAACCGTGCGGTAGTAAACGTTGACAAAAGCGGGGGTTTAGGATAAAATAGGGGTATGAAAATTAGAAAAGTTTTTATGATTTATAACAGTGGCGCTGGTAAGAATAGGTCACAAGTTCGCGCGAAAGAAATTGAAGCGCTTTTATTGGCACGCGGGGTTGACTGCGTTTTGTTTGAAAGCAACAACAAGGCGGCCGACGCGCAGTTTGCGCTTATGGTTAAAGACGCGCAGGAGTTGGGTGACGATGGGCTGTGCGTTGTAGTTTTAGGTGGCGATGGCACGCTTGGAGCGATTGTGCGCTCGATGGTAAATAGTGGGGTAGACGTGCCCGTTGCGGTGTTTCCGTGTGGCACGGCTAACGACTTTGCAACGGCCAACAGGATACCCAAAAAGGCAAATAAATTTGTTGATTTTTTATTCAGCGCAGCGCCGCAATGCACAGATATTGCGGTGGTTTCAGGCGTAGACAACGTGCAAAAACAGGCCACTTCCACCATTGCCATCAACGCGGTGGGCGCGGGCAATTTTTCAAACGGCGTGACGGTTTATAACACTAAGGCGAAAAAGACGTTTGGCGTTTTGGGCTATTATTTTGGCTGTGTACGCGAGTTTTTTCATATGAAGTCATGTGAGTTGACATTTAACTGTGACGGCGAAAAGATAAAGGCAGACACGTTGATGTTTTATCTTGTTAATTCGCCGCGCGCGGGCGGGTTTGCCCATTTCGCGCCGGATGCTAAGATAAACGATGGCAAGTTTGAGCTGGTTATCGTGAAAAAAACGGGGTTTTGGGGGTGCTTATCAGTGTTTAACGCCATCCGTCACGGTAAGGTAGACAAAAACAAGCATATCATAACGCGATCGGTTAAAAATGTTACTGTTAGCGGCGGCGAACACCACCCAAAGTTTTTTAGGTGCGACATTGACGGAAACGCGGGGCCTGAGGGTACGCTTAAAGTAAGCATCAAGAAAAACAAAATTCGCATTTTTAATAATCTTAAAGATGAAAGTAACAAAAAATAAACTTGGCTGAATTTATTTGCTATCCGCCGAGCGCGACCTTAAATAAGCGAGGAAAGCGGATGAAAAATAAAAAGTCAAACAAATAAGTCAAAATTATTTGGAAAAAAGCGTAATATTTAGTATACTCGAAGAGAATAATCGTTATAGCGATTGTAAGGAGAAAATTATGATTGAATCAAACAATGTTGAAGAAATTTTTATGGAACTTGAAATGGGGCTTGAAAAGCAAATCGAGCACTTTAAAACCGAGCTTAATAACGTGCGTGCTGGCCGCGCCAACCCACATATTTTAGACAAAATCACGGTTGACTATTACGGTGCGCCAACGCCTCTTGCGCATATTTCTAACATAAGCGTTCAAGACGGCCGCATTTTGGTTATCTCGCCTTGGGACAGCAGCCTTGTTAAGGCCATCAACAAAGAAATTATGGCAAGTGACATCGGCATAACCCCAAGTGATGACGGCCGAGTTATCCGCCTTGCGTTTCCTCAACTTACCGAAGAGAGGCGTCGCGAACTTGTTAAGTCTACCAAAAAAATGGCCGAAGATAACAAAGTTATCTGCCGCAACATCCGCCGTGACGCGATGGAAGAACTTAAAAAGCTTAAAAAAGACAGCGCTATAACCGAAGACGATTTGGCGTCATTTGAAAAAGACGTTCAAAAGTCGCTTGACGCTAAAATTGCTGAAATAGACAAGATTATGGCTAACAAAGAAGCCGAAATTATGCAGGTTTAGTGCACATTTTTGTTAAATACGCTTGACAGATTAGCAAAAAGCTAATTAGTCAAAGGAAATATTATGTTTTTTAAAAAGAAAAATAAATACAATGCGATTGACTTAAATAATTTGCCTACGCACGTAGGTTTTATTATGGATGGTAATCGCAGATGGGCGCGAAAGCGCGGATTACCAACCCTTGCGGGGCACAAAGAGGGGGCAGAGGCGCTTAAACGAATTGTTAGGCGCGCAAGCGAGATTGGCCTTAAAAACCTTTCGTTTTTCTGCTTTTCAATAGAGAATTTTAAGCGCAGCGAAGAAGAGGTAAACTACCTACTTAAAATGATTGGCGAGATTGAAAAATTGGTGCCTGATATGCTTAAAATTGACTATAAGTTTCACCATTCGGGGGACAAATCGCTGCTTCCGCCTGAAACGGTTGCATGCATTTCTCGCATTGAAAAGGCCACCGAAAACTGCAAAACGGGCACGCTAAACTTTCTTATCGCGTATGGCGGGCGCCATGACCTTGTGATGGCAACCAAGGCGATGATTAAGGCAAACGTTGACCCCGAAACCATCACCGAAGAGAGCATAAAAAATTATCTTACAACGGCCACGCTTCCTGATGTTGACCTTGTTGTTAGAACCAGTGGCGAGCAGCGTATCAGCGGCTTTATGCTTTATAACTGCGCTTATGCAGAGATGATTTTTGATGAAAAATACTGGCCAGACTATAAGGGGGCTGACCTTGATCGCGTTATCGCTATTTATCAAAATCGCGAGCGTCGGTTTGGGAGGTAAATATGCTAAAACGCACTTTAACTGGGCTTGTTATTCTTATTTTGCTTGCGGGCGGGCTTGCGCTTAGGCTGGTTAGCCCGTGGTTTTTTGACGCCTTTATCTTAATATTAACGTACGCGTGCATTATCGAGATGTTTATGGCGTATAAGGTGGCAAACCGCAAGTTTTTTAAGGTGCCACTGTTTTTGCTGCCAGTTGGGCTGATGTTTATTTTTAAGTGGGCAACTAGACCATTTATGTGGCTTATCGCCGCGTTTTTGGGGCTGTTTTTAATTTGTATGCTTAGCGAACTTATAATCTACGCAAGCCGCAGAAAGCACGAAAATCAAGAGGTTAACACCAAAGAAAGCGTGTCGCGCCCGCTGCTTGACTTAACCAAAACGACGATGACGGTGGCAGTTTATCCAACCCTTATTCTGTCGGCGCTGTTTGGCATTAACAACTTTGGCCTTAACGCGGGTTTTATTGGGCTTATTATGACGTTTGCGGTTAGTATGTTGACCGACGTTTTTGCCTATCTTTTTGGCGTTATGTTTGGCCAAAGGGGCAAGTGGGGCAGGTTGGCGCCAGAGATTTCGCCTAAAAAAAGTGTTGTTGGCTTTGTTTTTGGCATAGTTGGCGGCCTTATCGCGGGCGGTGTGGGGTACGTATTGTTTGTGTACCTTGGCTGGTTCGGAGTGTTTAGCTCAGTGAGGAATGGCGCTGCGATTGCCTTTTTTGTGGTTTTGGGCGCTGTTGGCGCGATACTTACGCAGATGGGCGACCTTGTTGCAAGCGCGTTTAAGCGTGAGGTTGGACTTAAAGATTTTGGCAATATTTTTCCGGGGCATGGCGGGTTTATGGACAGGTGTGACGGCCAAATGTTCACCGCGGCGCTTGTTTATTGTTTGATGCTTATTGTTTTTTAAGGAGTTATGGCTTTGATTAAGATACTTTATATACTTGTTGCTATCATTGTTTTGATGATACTTATAACCGCCCACGAGTTTGGCCATTACACGTTTGGCAAACTTTTGGGCTTTAAAATTGACGAATTTTCAATTGGTTTTGGAAAGCACGCCATCTTTCAAAAAACCAACAAAAAGGGCGAAAAGTTTTCAATTCGCCTTATTCCGCTTGGTGGGTATTGTGCGTTTGCGGGTGAGGACGAAGAGAACCCTGACCCCGGCGCGTTTAACAACCAAAAGGCATGGAAGCGCCTTATTGTGACGCTGGGCGGTGTGCTTTTTAACTTTGTTTTTGGCATAATTATGAGCGCGATTTTTTTGATGGTGTCTGGCTTCGCAGTGCCTAAGGTTTATCAGTTGGCGCCAAGCAATACCTATTTAAAAGAAGGCGATATTATTCACAAAGTTAATGGCAAAAGTCTTGAAATTTATCGCCATATGAGCGATCTTACCTCTGGCATTGCGGAGGGGAAAGACATTGTTTTGACCATCGAGCGTGACGGCGAGATTATAGACATAACCGTGCAAAAACAAAACTATGACGCCTTTTATTACGTTGGCAATTTCGCGGGCGTTGCGGGCAATATCTATGATGTTGGCGGAAATGTGGTAACAGAAAGAGACTTGCGCGAATACCTTGCGACCATTTCGCCAATGTTAAACGAAGACGGGACGTATCAAAAACTTGAAATCCCTGAGGGGACTTTTCAATACAAAGACGCCGATGGAAGTTTTAAAAGCTATCTAAGCGCCGACCTCATTTCAAAGGCAGGCATATCGGTTGCGCCAAAAGGGGTAAGCCTTGGGTTTGTTTACACCAGTTACGCGCAAAGTTATGGCTTTTTTGAGTCACTTTTAAAAGCGTGGCCGTTTGCATTTTATATCTGCGGCGTGATTTTAAGTGCGCTTTTGGGTATATTTACGGGCGCCACAAAACTTAAAGACCTTGGCGGCACCGTGACGGCGATTGGCCAGATTGCCGAGGTTTCTCAAATGGGTTTTGCGCAATTTTTAATGCTGTTTCCTCTTTTGTCTTTCAACCTGGCGCTGTTTAACGTTTTGCCTATCCCAGCGCTTGACGGGGCAAGGGCGGTGTTTATCTTAATCGAGATGATATTTAGAAAGCCTGTGCCGCGAAAAGTCGAGGGCATTATTCACACGGTTGGGCTTATCGTGTTGTTTGCGCTTGTTATCTTTCTTGACGTTTATCACTTTTTCTTCGTGCGGTAAGCGTAAAAAACCGCGTTTTGCGGCTTTACTTGCATAGGTGGCGGGTGTGTTTTGTGGCTTAACTTAAATAAAGGACGTTGAGTTTTCACAAAGGCATTTGATTTAACAAAGGACAATTATGAATATTGACGAAATTTTAACTGACATTAATTCAAAAACGAGCGGCGAGTATGGGTTCGCGCTTAGGGGCTCTGTGCTGCGCGAGGGGAATCTTTGTGACCTTGATATAAGCTATAAAGACGGCTGCATTTTAGGCAAAGACAAGCGTCAAGAGCTTACGTTTGAGATTATGAAAAACCTGCCCGCGGGCTATATTTATAACATCAAATTCACCAAAAACTATGTAACCGAAGAAACGGTTAAACTTGAAATTGAGCGGCTTGTACGGATGAAATTCCCTGCGCTTATCTATCAGTTTGAGGGGTTTGTTGAGGGCGACCCTGCGCGCGTCATCATCCGCATTGATGAGCGGCTTGAAGACTACACTAAAACCAAAAACGTGGGCGCTGAGTTTGAAACGGCCTTACATCACGCATTCTTTTCAAATTTTAAGGTTGAGTTTATAAAAGACACCGAGTTTGATGACTTGGTTGACGACGTTTATGATGACCCGACCGAATTCGAGCCCGTTGCGCCAAAAACACTTACAGTGACTGACGTTAGCCCGCTTTGTGGCGAACTGGTTGGCAACACGGCGGGGCTTATTAAAAACAATAAGGTCGTTACGCCTAACGCCATACTTTGTGGCAAAATCAAGTTTTTAAAGGTTAGCGACATTAAGAAAAAGTCGGGCGAGGAAGCCACAGGGTCGGCCGAACACGAAAAGACGGCGGGGACACCAGGGGCGACTGTAAGCGTAACCGAAAGCGCCAACGCAAGTGAAAAGCCTGGCGAAAACGGCGCGCAACCGTACGTTAAAAAGTATCTTAAATTTGTGCTTGAAGACCCGACGGGCGAGATTAACTGCATTTATTTTACAACCAAAACGACCCAGCCGGCTGCGCTTAAACTTGACAACAACAGCGAAATTATCGCAAGCGGCGCCATCGAGGAAGACAAATTTTCGGGCGGGGTTACGTTTAAAATCAAGAATATCAACTTGTGCATTGTGCCGAAAAATTATGAGGAGCCGGTGGTGTTTAAGCCCGAGCCCAAGGAGTATCGCTTTTGCAAGCCTGAGCCATACATTGACCGTAAGCAGGTTGACCTGTTTTCGGCGTTTAACATAAACGACGCGGCGGTGGCACCATATTTAATTAGCCACGACGTGGTGGTTTTTGACTTTGAGACCACGGGGCTTTCGGCCACCGACTGCAAAATTATCGAAATTGGCGCCGTAAAAATTCACAATGGTAAGATAACTGAGCAGTTTGAGACCTTTGTTGACCCCGAAGAACACATTGCGGATGAAAGCACCAAAATTCACGGTATTGTTGACAGTGACGTTGCGGGCGCACCGACATCACCGCAGGCGCTTGCCGACTTTTATAAGTTCACGCGAAACTCTACGCTTGTTGCGTATAATATCGCGTTTGATTACAGCTTTTTAAGCAAGTATGGCCGCGAGGCGGGGTATAACTTTGACAACCCTCAAATCGACGCGCTTAAAGTTGCAACCACGTTTGTTAAGGGCGTAAGGAACTATAAGCTTAAAACGATTGCCGACCATCTTGGCGTGCTTTTAGACAACGCCCACCGAGCCGTGTACGACGCCATCGCAACAGCCGAGGTGTTTATCAAACTTGCTGACCACCTCACCGACGCCGGCCTTTAACCCCCTTGCATCACTTGCCAGCAGCGAATTGTTGTCATCGCGAAGGACGAAGTTCTGTGGCAATCCCATTGTTAAAGTTGAAAGTTGAAATGCGGCCAATTTATTATTGTCATTGCGAGGAGGCAAGGCCGACGTGGCAATCCCATAGTTAGAGGAAGAGTTAAGTATTGGCAGCGTAAGCCTCCGCCCCACTCTGGGGGAGGGTTGTCGCGTAGCGACAGAGGGGGTATAAAATCCTATTTGTCATTGCGCTCCTCGTAATTACAAATCGCGGATTGTTCATAAACCATCCTATAATTTTTAGGATGTTTTTTTCTGCGGAATTTTTGGGAAGGAGTATTATTGATTTTATATTAGAAATTTCGAGAGGTGTGTTGCGGATTTATTTGGGGAAAATTTTGGCGGGAATTTTGAAAAAGGGTATTGACAAATCAGGGGTTGTTTGCTAAACTTGTGGTCGATAAAAAAGGTAAAAAAGTCGCACTAATGAAAAACTATAAAGTTTTAATATATAACAAGTTTTATTGCTAAAGTTTAAAGGGGGGAAGTATGAAAAAATCTGTTTTATTTTCGGTGTTTTTAAGCGTTATTTTAACTATAACCTTTGTTTTTTCAACCCTTATCGAAACGGGGACATTAAGGTTTGTCCGCGAGGATAAGACTGATCAATCGCTTACTTGCGACCACATTTTTAGCACTATTACGACGGTGTCAAGCGCAACGTGCACTGAAGAGGGGCACGGCTATCGCGAGTGTACCAAGTGTCGCATCAAAAAGGAAGTAACAACGCCAAAAACCGCGCACATGGTTGACGGCTGGACGGTTACTGTTGAGCCAACGTGCGCCAAGGCGGGCGAGGCGTATGGGCGCTGCACAAGCTGCTGGCAAGTTGTTACCAAAACGCTTGCAAAATTGGGGCATTCACCAAAGGTAACGTGGACAATTATCAAGGCGCCAACGCTTACCGAGACGGGATTGAAGGGCATTGAATGCGAGGTCTGTGGCGAATTTTTGTGCACGGTTACTATGCCAAAACTTAGCGAACCCGTTGACCCAATCGACCCAGTAGACCCTGTTGACCCAGTAGACCCAATCGATCCGGTAGACCCAGTAGACCCAATCGACCCAAGCAACCCATCGCACATGCACACATATGATGGCGCGTTTACGATAGACACGGCCGCCACTTGCACAACAAACGGCCAGAAATCGCGTCACTGCACGCACGCAAACTGCACGGCGCGCACGGACGTTACGGTTATTCCTGCAACAGGGCATAATTACGGCGCGGGCAAAGTTATCTCGCAGGCTAGTTGCACGGCGGGCGAGGTTAAACAGTTTAATTGCACCAATGCGGGTTGCACCCATTCTTACACCGAAACGGGCACCGCGCTTGGCCACAATTTTGAAAAAGATTTTACGATAGATTTTGAGCCAAATTGCCTTAGCGACGGCCAGATGTCTCGTCACTGCACGCGCTGCGACGAGGCGACCGAAATCACGGTTATCGAGCACGACGCGGATATGCACGACCCAATTGAGTCAACCATTGTCTATATCGAGGCGACCTGCACAACGGGCGGCTATATGGAATACGAATGCAGGTATTGTCACCAAGCGGTACGCGTCCATTGTGAAAACGAACTCGGCCACGACGATAGCCTTTTTACTAACGGTGTCTGCGGACGTTGCGGCACTACGGGCACGGGCTATGACGACCTGGGGCACGACTGCGCGCGTCACGGACATGTGTTAAGCACGGTTGGCGTCTGCGTTTATTGCGGCTATGGCTATGATGAAACAACGGGCACCATCATCGGCGTTGCTGACCCAAGCGGCTCTCAAACGGGCGGCGTTTCGGGCGGACAAATCATATGCAGCCACGCGCATACCACTACCCGAAACGAACACATTTTTCACCTTGACGGGAAAGATGGCATGCTTGACGAGCAGTATTGCTACGCCGATTGCACGCACCACACGTGCACTGACTGTGGCAAAGAATGGTGGGATAATTATGTTTACACCAGCCACACATTCGCGGGCAGCATCTGCACAAACTGCGGGTATAACAATGCAAACGCGGGCTGCAATCACGACCACGTTGAGATTATCGACCTACCACAAGGCTGCGTGACCATCCACCACGGCGAGTGCACAGATTGCGGCCAACCACCGATGTAACATCGGGCAGCCACGGCACGATTATCATTGACAAGAATGGCAAAAAGTATTGCTTATCTTGCGGCTGGATTTTTGAAATGAAAGTGTAAAAATAAATATCTTTAAGAAATACTTTATGTTAAGTCTTTACAATTAACATAAAGTATTTTTTTGTCATGATGAGAAGCAAATGTTGTCATTGCGAGGAACGAATGTGACGTGGCAATCTCAGCCTATAACAATGGGATTGCCACACAACCTCGCTTAATGCAGGGCTGATTGACGCGGCGGTGACCGTTGTTGCTAAAAATGAAGATGAAAAATTTATCTTTAAAAAAGTTTCATAAAATACTTGATTTTGGGCATAATTTAGGGTATAATACAAGTGTATTGAGGCTTATTGATGGGAGAGACGATTGTCTCTCCTAAATTTTTGAGATAAGTTTGGGGGGAATATGTCTATTTCTAACGACGTTCAAACCGCGCTTACGCCGATTATAAGCGGGCTTGGATATGACATTGTTGAAGTTGAATTTGCCAAAAAGCAAGACGGCAACAATCTTACGATTTTTATTGATAAAAAGGGTGGGGTTAGCCTTGATGACTGTGTTTTGGTTCACAACGCTATTGACGCGCCACTTGACGAGCTTGACCCAACAAAAGGCGAGCATTATATTTTAAACGTGTCTTCACCGGGGCTTGACAGACCGATTAAAACCGACGCTGACCTTGAACGCAATATGGGCGAAAAACTTGAAGCAAACACTTTTGTAAAGGTGGGCGCGCGCAAGCATTTTGAGGGCGTTTTGACGGGCTACACCCAAAGTGAAATCACGCTTGACACTCTTGGCGGCGCGGTTACGCTTGAAAGAAAAAATATATCTAAACTTAATAAATTCATAGAGTTTTAAGGAGAAAAAATGGTTAACAAAGATTTATTTGCGGCTCTTGAAGAGCTTGAAGCAAACAAAGGTATTAAAAAAGAGTTCTTTTTAGAGACGCTTGAAGCGGCACTTGCGGCGGCGTACAAGAAAAACTATGGCGAGGCTAGGTCGATTGAAGTTAAAATCACGCCAGAAAAAAACAAAATTGAATTTTTTGCATACAAAACAGTTGTTGAGACGGTTGAAGACCCTGACACTCAGGTTTCTCTTGAAGACGCGCAACAGCTTAAAAAATCCATTAAATTAGGAGACACGTTAAAAGAAGAAATTACTCCAAAAGATTTTGGTCGTATCGCAGCGGGCACAGCAAAACAGGTTATTGTTCAAAAGCTTAGAGAAGCAGAACGCAGTATGGCGTTTGGCGAGCTTGAAAACAAGGTAGACTCGATTATCAACGGCGTTGTTAGGCGTGTTGAGGGCGATGCGGTTTATGTTGAACTTAGCGGAACCACCATCGAGGGCATTATGATGACCAGCGACCAAATTCCTAACGAAAAGTACGCAGTTGGCGCGCGAATTAAGGTTTATGTTAAAAAACTTCGCGAGGGCTTTAACGGCGTTCAGGCGATTGTGTCACGCGCGGTGCCTAACTTTGTTAAAAAACTTTTTGAGGCCGAGGTGCCTGAGATTGCGTCTGGCGTTGTTGAGATAAAAGGCGTTGTTCGTGAAGCAGGGTACAGAACCAAGATTGCCATCGCCTCTAATGACGCTGATGTTGACGCGCTTGGTGCGTGCGTTGGTAATCGAGGGGCTCGTGTTAACGCAATCGTTGCCGAACTTAACGGCGAAAAGGTTGACATTATCATTTGGAGCGATGACCCATTTGAATACATTGCCCGCGCGCTTAGCCCAGCCAAAGTATTAAGCGTTGAGATTGACGAGATTTTAAAGGCATCTAAGGTGATAGTGCCAGATGACAAACTTTCGCTTGCTATTGGCAAGGCGGGTCAAAACGTGCGATTGGCTGCTAAACTTACGGGCTGGAAGATTGACGTTAAAAGTGAAAGCGCAAGCCGCGCAGCTGAGGCTCAGGTCGAACTTGACAGCACGGTTAGCACGGACGCTGACGACGCTGGTTCACTTTTTGTTGACCTTGACTAAAAGGAGAAACTATGAAAAAAACGCCACAAAGAATGTGTATTGCCTGTCGAATGGGGCGAGATAAAAATGAATTTATTCGTTTTGTTAAACTCGCTGACGGCGGCGTAATTCTTGATAAAACTGGCAAGGCGATGGGGCGCGGCGCATATGTTTGTAACAACACTGACTGCGTCAAAAAGGCCATAAAACAAAGGGCGCTTAACCGTGCGTTTAAGTGTGAGATTGCGCCCGAAATTTATCGCGAGTTAGAGGAGACGGTTGGTGAATAAACTTAACAGTTACATCGGGTTTGCGCGAAAAAGCGGTGCGTGTGTTTTGGGGGTTGATAACCTTTTAAAAAGCCGCGCGGTTAAGATAGTTTTCGCAAGCCCTTGCCTTAAAGAAAACTCGCTTTCAAAACTTAAAAATAGGTTCGGTGAGGTGCTTTATGTTACTCCGCTTGCCTTTGAGACGCTTAGACCAAGCGTTTTGGCGTTTGGAATAACCGACATTAACCTTGCTGACGCTTGTTTTAAAATAATCAAAAAGACCGATTGTGGTCAAGGAGACTAAACTTTGACAAACCAAGAGAACAAAGAAAAAATGACGCTTGAAAACATCAAACTTGTGCAAGACCAGTTAAAAGACAACGCGATTGCCAAACTGCTTGCCAACGTTAAAAAGGCACGAACAAGAGTTGACCAGACCCTTGTTTCTTTGCGTGTTAAACAAAAAGAACTTACTGCCCGCGCGGCCGAACAAAAGGCGCAAGCCGAGGCAGCAGAGCGCGCAAAATTAAAGGCAGAGGCAGAAGCACATGTTGAAACCAAGCCAGCGCCAGCTGCTAAACCCGTTCAAGTGCCAACACAAGCAAGGCCTAATGCGCCACAATCGCGTCCTCAAACCCAAACGCGTGTTTTTGGTAACAACTCGAACGCGGCGGGCGGATATCGTAACGGCGGGGTAAGCCCAAACTATAAAGGCAATAACCCTCGTCCGTTTGGTGCTAATCAAAGATTTGGTGCAAACGCAAATGGTCAAGACGCGACCAGAAGTGCCTATGACGCACAAGGTCAAAACAGGTCTAATGGCGCAAGGCCAAATGGAGCGCGCACGAATGGAGCAAATAGGCCAATGGGTACGCCAAGGCTTAAACCTACCGAGGCGTTAGACGTTTCAACCCTTGTTAAAAAAGACGTAAGCCATCAAACCAAGAAAAAGACATTTGACCGCAGTGATGACAAAAAGTCGATGAATAAAAAGGCGCTTGTTATGCGCGGGTACGTTGAAGACGCCAGCCTTATGGACGAAGATTTTGTGTCTGGCGGAAAGCGCAAAAACAAAAAGGCGAAAGAAACGCAAACGGTGGTTGCGCCTCGTGTTGACCACGCGGTTATCACGACGGAGAATCTTACCGTTAAACATCTGGCTGAAAAAATTGGCCGCCCAGTTACCGAACTTATGAGCAAATTCTTGATGCTTGGTATGATTGTTAACATCAACTCTAACATCGATTTTGATAGTGCAGAACTTATCGCAAGCGAACTTGGCGTAACCCTTGAAAAGAAGCTAGACAAGACGTTTGAAGAAAAAATGGCTGAGATGCACAATGCCGATACTGAGGACGAGAAAGACCTTATTAAGCGCCCACCAGTTATCACCGTTATGGGGCACGTTGACCACGGTAAAACGTCACTTCTTGACCGCATTCGTCAAACGCACGTAACCCAAGGCGAGGCGGGCGGAATTACTCAACACATCGGCGCGTACACCATCAAGGTTAAAGGCGAGCAGATTACCTTTATTGATACCCCGGGGCACGCGGCGTTCACGGCTATGCGTAAGCGCGGGGCGAACCTGACGGATATCGCAATCTTGGTTGTTGCGGCTGACGACGGCGTTATGCCTCAAACAATCGAGGCGATTAAGCATATCAAAGAAGCGAAGGTGCCAATGATTGTTGCGATTAACAAGATAGACACTGTTAATGCGAATGTTGACCGAATTAAGCAAGAACTTGCCGAGCAAAACGTTATCCCCGAAGAATGGGGCGGCGACGCTATTATGGTTCCTATTTCGGCTAAAACTGGCGAAAATGTTGACAAGCTTTTAGAGATGATTTTGTTTGTAAGCGAATATCAAAACCTCCGCGCGAACCCAAATAAGCAAGCCAGCGGGTCTATTATCGAGGCACGCCTTGATAAGGGTATGGGTTCGGTTGCAACAGTGCTTGTGCAGAATGGTACGCTTCACGTTGGCGACTTTGTTTTGGCGGGTACATGCTCGGGCAAGGTACGCGCTATGGTTGATGATAAAGGCGCACACATCAAGTCGGCTGGGCCATCAACGCCTGTGTCGATTTTAGGTCTTACGGGTGTGCCTAACGCGGGCGACTCACTTTACGCAGTAGACGAAAAACTTAGTAAACAAGTTGTTGCAGAGCGTATTGAAAAAGAGCGTATGGGGCTTATTAAAAAAGCCGACCTTTCGGTTGACTCGCTTATGAACCGTATCGCAGACAGCAATTTTAAAGACTTTAACGTTATCATAAAAGGTGATGTTGCGGGCTCGGTTGAGGCGCTTAAAGAGACGCTTAGCGCGATCGAAAACGAAGAGGTCAAAGTTCGTTGTATTCACGGCGGCGTTGGTGCTATTAATGAAAACGACGTTATGCTTGCCCAAGCGGCGCACGCGGTTATCATCGGCTTTAACGTTAAACCTGATTTTAAGGCGAAAATTCTTGCCGAGAAATACAAGGTAGACATTAAGTTTTATAAGATTATTTATGAGGCGATTGAGTTTGTTACCGAGTCAATCGAGGCAATGAAGACGCCTAAATTTGAAGAGGTTATAACGGGTCACGCCGAGGTAAGGCAGTTATTTAAGGCCAGCAAGGTTGGTATTATCGCTGGGTCGCATATGCTTGATGGTAAGATAACAAAACAAAGCAAGGTTCGCATTACGCGCAAAAACAAGCTTATCTTTGAGGGCAACGTTGCGACACTTCAACGTGAGAAAAATGAGGCAAAAGAGGTGCTTGCGGGCTTTGACTTTGGTGTTACATTTGACGGATTTGGTGATATCGAAGTTGGCGATATGATTGAAGCGTACAGCCTTGAAAAAATTAAATAGGGGGGACTAGCTATGCCAAATAACGTAAAAATGCAAAAAATCAACAGTGAAATTCAAAAAAGTTTAAGCGAGATTATTTCAAACCTAAACAACCCCGAACTTGAAAACCTTATCATAAGCATAACGCGGGTTGACACATCTAATGATCTTTATGTGACACGCGCGTACGTAAGCATACTTGGTGATAGCAATTCGCGAGAGCGTGTTATGGCGATTCTTAGCAATGCTAAGGGTTATATCCGCCGCGAATTGGCGCACAAGGTGCAGTTGCGCACCGTTCCTGACCTTGTGTTCGTTTTAGACGACAGCCAAGATTACAGCGCGAATATTAACAGGCTTTTGGATAAAATCAATAAGGGGAATTAAATGAACAATATTTTAAAAGCGATTGAAAGTGCAAAGAAGATTGTAATACTTTCTCATATCATTGTTGATGGGGATGGTGTGGGGTCGGCTCTTGCACTTTTCCATTTATGTAAGAAATTTAACAAGCAGGTTTGCGTTGCGATAGACAGTGCGCTGCCTACTCACATCACGTTTTTGGAAGACACGGCGCTGGTTAACAAAAACGTCGATTTTGACTGTGATCTTGTTATCTATACCGATTGCAACAACCCTGACCGCGTCGGCAGGCTTAAGTTTAAGGTAGGCAAGCACAAAAACAAAATTAACATTGATCATCATTTTGACAACACGGAGTTTGGCCGTCTTAACCTTGTTAAAAAGGGGTATTCGTCGGCGTGCGAGGTGATTTATGACCTGTGCGCAGATAACGATATACAAATCGACGAGGCGATGGCAAGATGTATGCTTGTTGGCATTTTGACGGATACGGGCAACCTTAGTTATGACAGCGCCACTAGCGACACTTTTAGAAAGGTGGCAACGCTTTTAGACATCACGGGGCTTAGTATAGACAAGTTCACCCGGCCTCTTTTTGCAAGCGACTCGATTGAGGTGTTTAACCTTAAAAAACTGGCGTATGAAAAAATTGAGTTCAGCACTGACTTTTCAAAAGCGGTTATTGCAGTGTCGTTTGACGATATGAAAAGGGTCGGCGTTGATTTAAGTGAAACAAAGTCTATTATTGGCGTTGGGTTTGGGCTTGAACCTGTGCATGTGTTGGTTGCTATCACAGAGGCCGAGCCGGGCGTGTGTTTCGTGTCTTTCAGGACGAAGGGCAGCATAGACGCGTGCAAAATGGCGTCAGCGTTTGGCGGTGGCGGGCATAAGAACGCATCGGGTTGCAGAATTTATGATAGGCTGACCAACGTCGTCGCGTCTGTAAGAAAGGTAATTAAGTTTGACTAATACTGGCAGACAAACAAAAAGAATTGCAAAAAAGTGGTGAAATTTGATGAAAGGCTTTTTTAATATCAACAAGCCGCGGGGGATGAACTCGACCAAGGTGGTGGCAATTATTAAGCGCCTTACCCACGAAAAGGTGGGGCATCTTGGCACGCTTGACCCAGACGCGCACGGTGTTTTGCCCATCGCGGTTGGCAAGGCAACGCGGCTGTTTGACTTTTTTCTTAACAAAGACAAGGAGTATGAGGCGCGCGGGCGGTTCGGCGTTTTAACCGATACTCTTGATGAAAGCGGGCGCGTGGTTTTAATGAACGACGTTCGGCCAACGCGGGCGCAGTTAGAGGCAGTTTTACCGCTGTTTTGTGGTAAGCAAATGCAGATGCCACCTGCTTTTTCGGCTAAGCAGGTAGATGGCGAGCGTGCATATGACAAGGCGCGCAGGGGTGAAGAGGTGACGCTAACTCCGCGCGAAATTTGTATTTACAGCCTTGAACTTTTAAGTTTTGAGGGTGACGAATTTTCGGTGCGCATTCACTGTTCAGCGGGCACCTATGTTCGGGCGCTTATCCGCGACATTGCGGAGAAACTGGGCGCCATTGCTACGACGATGGACATTTTCAGGACGCGTTCGGGCGTTTTTGACATCGCCTCGTCAATATCTATTGATAACATTTGTCATTGCGAGCGTAGCGTGGCAATCCCATCGTTAGAGATCACTGCCCATAATTGTCATTGCGAGGAACAAAGTGACGTGGCAATCCCAACTTTGCGCCTTATTTCGATTGAAGACGCACTTTCGGGGCAAGAAAAGGTGCGCCTAACCGAGCCACAGGTGAAAAACCTGTTATGTGGCCGCGGGCAAAGCATACCCTATAAAGACGCGAAAAATGTGCTGTTTTTAACGCCCGATGGCGATACGTACGGCCTTGGTGACATTGAAAATGGGCAGATAAGAATTACGGCATTTTTGTTAGATTAAAGGAGGAAATTATGATTGAATTTGGGCCAGCGGGCATGGACGAAATAATGGACGCGCAAAAAATTGATATATTTGCGGTGCCTGCGTACCTTAAAAAACTGGGGCTTAAAACTTTTGAATACCCCCTAACGCACGGCACAAATCTTAACCTAGACAAGGCCAAACTGATTGGAGAGGCTTTTAAAAAAGAGGGCATAACGCTTAGTTGTCACGCGCCATATTATATTAATTTTGCGAACCCTGACCCCCTTGCGTTTGATAAAAACGTGGGCTACATTACCGCGTCGCTTAACATTTGTAGGGCGATGGGGGCAGACAGACTTGTGTTTCATCCGGGCAGTTTAACGGGGCAGACGCGCGAGGTTGCGGTTAAAAACACCTATGAAGGCATCCGCGAAATGGTCAAGATTTTAAACGAGCAGAACGCGCTTGACGGGCTGTATCTGTGCCCTGAAACGATGGGTAAACACGGTCAGATTGGCACGGTTGAAGAGGTAGCGCAGTTTGTAAGCATTGACGAGCACCTGATGCCAACCATTGATTTTGGCCATGTTAATGCCTTTATGCTTGGCGGACTTAAAACTGAGGCCGACTTTGACCAGATTTTTGCTACCCTAAAACGCGTTTTGGGCGAGCGTGGCAGCGTTATTCACGGTCACTTTTCGCGTATTGAGTATGGCGCAAAAGGAGAGCTAAAACACATTAATTTTGACAGTCCCGAGCCGTTTGGGCCTGACTATCGCGCACTTATTCAGTCTTTAAAGCGCAACAATATAAGCGGGCGCATCGTGTGTGAGTCGCGCGGGCATCAGTCGCTTGACGCCGCCACGATGAACAGTGAGTATCACAATATTTTTTAACTTTATTTGAAAAACACTTTAACTTTTTAAAACTTTATGGTATACTATTAAAGTATCCTAAGCAAATTATTTATTGGAGGATTTTATGATCACAGCAGGAGATTTAAGAAAAGGCGTAACCTTTGAAATGGATGGCAAGATTTATATCGTTGTTGACTTTCTTCACGTTAAACCGGGCAAGGGCGCTGCGTTTGTTAGAACTAAGCTTAAAAACATTGTAACTGGCCAGGTTATTGAAAGGACTTTTAACCCAGTTGAAAAGTTCGAAAAGGCGCACATTGAAAAGAAAGAGATGACGTATTTGTATCAAGATGCTGGTCTTTATTATTTTATGGACACCGAGACGTATGAGCAGGTTCCGCTTAATCATGACCAGGTTGAAGATGCGCTTCAATACATCACCGAGAATATGCAGGTGACCGTTCAGTTCTATAAGGGTGAGGCGTTCAGCGTTGAACCACCTAACTTTGTTGAGCTTAACATTGTTGAGTGTGAGCCAGGCATTCAGGGCGACACAAGCAAGGCGGGCAACAAACCAGCAACCCTTGAAACGGGTCTTGTTTTGCAAGTTCCACTTTTTGTTAACAATGGAGACCGCATTCGTATCGACACCCGCACTGGAACATATATGTCACGCGTGTAATTCGACAAGATTATTTTTAAATAGTCAAAACAATTTAAAAGTTGCTTTGGCTATTTTTTTTGCGCGAATTTATTTATTAATTTGCGCGCATAAACTTGGTCAAAGGGGGCGGCGCGATGCTTGAATTGTTGCTTTCAAAGCGATTGTTTGAGGCGGTGAAAAATGCATTTAACCTGAATTTTGTTTACGAAATACGGTTACGGGTTGGCTGTCCGCTTGTTGTAAATTTCGGCGGAAAGAACTGCTTTATTAAAGAAAAAAACGTGGGTTTTCGGGCTGAAAGTGGGGCTGAAAGTTACGTCTGCTGTACGCGTGAAGATGTAAAACATTGCCTTGCGGCCGCTACTGAAAACTCAATGTATGCGGTCAACAATCAGATAAAACAAGGCTTCATAACGTTTAGGGGTGGGCTGCGTTTGGGGCTTGCGGGCGAGGTTGTGTGTAATGCCTTGGGCCAGGTTGAAACCATAAAAAATATCACCGCGATTAACATTCGTGTGCCGCACGAGGTCAAAAATTGTGCGCATACGGCGCTTACGTTTATGCTTAACGGCGGGCTTAAAAACACGCTGATTATTGGGCCTCCGGGGTCGGGTAAAACGACGTTTTTAAGAGATATTGCGCGCAGTATTTCGGTACACACTGACATTTCAAATATCCTTATCATTGATGAAAGGCTTGAAATAGCCAACTGCGTTGATGGTGTACCGACGCTTGACGTTGGGCAGACGGCCGATGTTATAAGCGGAGCCAATAAGGAATATGCTTTCCGTGAGGGGGTGCGCACGCTTAAACCAGATGTGATTATTTGCGACGAGATTGCAACGGCGGCTGACTCGGAGGCTGTTAAAACGGCGGCGTTTTCAGGAGTTAAGGTTGTTGCAACGGCGCACGGTGCAAGTATAAATGACCTTAAAAACCGTGCCGAACTTGCGACTCTTTTAAAAGAAAAGGTTTTTGAGCGCATCGTTATTTTGTCTTCTCGGTGTGGGGCGGGCACGTATGAACACATTTTTGACGCCTCACTTAACACGCTTTACAAACCCGCGATAACTCAATAATTAGTGGGTGCTTTAATATTAAACGTGCGCAGTTTTCTTTACATTTGTAATATTGCGCTGGGCATTACGTTACTTATGGGTGATAAATAAAGGAGGTTAAGATGGCGGTTGTTTGTTGTTTAATTGTCGTTTTTAGTGGGCTTTCGGGCTGGTTTTACGCCGATAAATTTAAAAAGCGCAAACAGTTTTTAGACGGCGCCATCAGTTTTTGTAAATTATACGAACAAAATTTAAGTTTTTCGCGCGAAAAATTTAGCGACCTTATCGATAAATATATCGCGCAAAATAAATCGGTATTTCGCGCATTTTTATTCGATATTAGAAACCAAAATTTTGATGTTTCTAAGATGAAAGTGCCAGAGTTTTTAACAAAACAAGAGGCAGATTTGGTAACGCAGATGTTTGTTGGGCTTGGCAAGGCAGACTATCTAACTGAGGCCGAACGCATCAAAGGCTTTAAAAGTCAGTTTGAAAATTTTTTAAAGGGCGCAAGTGAAGACGAAACACAAAAAGGACGGCTTGGCTTTAAACTATCTTTGGGGCTTGGATTAGCGCTTGCGATAATAATATTCTAACTTTTGTACCAAAAACTTGGCGGATTTAAATAATTTCAATACTAATTTAGGTGATTTAATAGACAATCAATTTTATATAAGTCTGGTTGTTGATTTGATTGGAAAGTAATTCAAGGAGAGAGATATGGGTATCGACATTATTTTTAAAATTGCTGGCATTGGCATTTTAACCGCGGTGATTTCACAAATTTTAAACCACAGCGGAAAAAGCGAAATAGCCACGCTTGCAACACTTGCGGGGTTGGTTGTTGTTTTGGTTATGGTTCTTGGGATGGTGGGAGATTTGTTTACGTCCATCAAAACAATGTTTAATCTTTATTAATAGCACCGCTTAAAGTAGTTTTTATTGAATTGTGTTAATGAATGCAAGACTACATTTAAATTTAGTTTACTGACAATTTACGGCGCAAGTTGTGGTTACTTTAAGCAAAAAAGTTATAGTGAGATTAAACGGCTGGATGTTTTGTGTAAACAAAAGGAGGTGGGGTGATGCTGTTTAAAATTCTTGGCGTTGGAATTGTAACCGTTATTTCGTTTTTAACGGTTAAGCAATATAAACCCGACCTCGCGATCGTTGTAAGTTTGGCGGGCGGCCTTTTAATGTCTTTAATTCTAATTGATGAGGCCAAAATTGTGGTTGATGAATTCGTTACATTTTCAAGCGACTTCAAGTTGGGAACAAATATAACAGTACCTCTTTTAAAGGTTATGGGTGTGGGATATGTTACAGAATTTTGCAGCGACCTCGCCGAAGACAGTGGAAATAAATTGCTTGCAAACAAGATTATTTTAGGCGGAAAAATTGCTATTTTAGTCATTGCTTTGCCTATCATCCGTGTCATTATTGAATCAATAGTGAGCATTGTTGTATGATGACAAAAAACGCAAAAATATACCAAAACAAACAAAATATATTAAAAAAATACCAAAATAACGTAAAAAATGCAGAAAATAAAGCGTGCGAAAAAATTATTGTATCACAAAAAACATCAAAGCACATTAGGCAAATTGATATAAATTTATTGAAGCGGCTGGCACTTGTTTTTCTTGTCGCAAGCTTAATATTTTCGGTTTTTATAAGCTTTGGCGCGCCTTACAAAATGGGGGAGGCGTGGCAGGTTGCTCTTGCAGAAGTTGATGCGCCGCCAACCGAACAAGAGATTGAAAAAGAACTTGATGGGCAGGTTGAAAAAGATTTAAACGAAATTGATTTTAGCGAACTTGACGGATTGGCAAGCGAGATTGGCGAAGCCGGCGAGATGGTGTTTGGCGGGCTTTCTTTTAAAGAAACCGTTCTTGCAATTATCCGCGGTGAGCTTGTTGCTGACTTTGGTGGTGTTTTAAAAAGCATAGCAAACGCGGCGCTCATTGGTTTTAAAAAATCTTTTTCAACCTTGCTTTTGGTGCTTGTGGTTGCGCTTTTATATTGCCTTTATAACAACTTGCTTTCGCACAAGCAGTCGGGCATAAGCGATGTGGTACGGATGGTGTGCGTGGGGGTTATTGCGCTTATAATTTTAACGATTGCATCGGCAATAATTTCAAAAACAACTAAAACAATTACCACGCTTGGGCGCCAGATGAATGCGATTTTCCCCATTCTTTTAACGCTTATGACTGCGGTTGGGGGTGCATCTACCGTTGCAAGTTTTTCACCTACAATTATGTTTTTATCGTCGATGATTTCTAATATTTTTATGCATATTTTATTGCCTTTATTTACGTGTGTTTTAGTTTTGTCGGTTGTAAATTGTTTTAGCGCTAACCGAAATTTTTCAAGACTGAATGGCTTTTTTAAGTCTCTTTTTAAGTGGATAATCGGCACGGTTTTTACGCTTTTTATGATGATTTTATCCTTTAAAGGAGCAACGGCGGGCGCGCGCGATGGCATAAGCATTAAAGCAACCAAATACGCCATAAAAAATTATGTCCCGTATCTTGGCGGGTTTGTTAGCGACGGGTTTGAAATGGTAAGAGTGTCAGGCATTCTTATTAAAAACTCGGTGGGGTTTGGCGGCATTTTGCTTTTAGTTGCAACCGTCATCGGCCCGATAATTTCTATTGCGCTTTTCAGTCTTTCGTCGCGCCTTTTAAGTGGTTTAGTTGAACCGCTAGGTGATTCTAAGGTTGCCGAAATCTTAGACTCGGTTGCCAACGCGTTTAAGATGTTAAGCGCCATTTTAATCGGTGTTGCGCTTATGTTTTTATTTAGCATTGTTATGATAATTATTACTGTTAATGTTATCTAAGCGTGCATTGTTGGCGCTGAAACTTGCGAATATTTTAAAGATTTTACGAATATAAAAATATATAAAATATAAGGGTGGTTAAAGATGATTCTAAGTCAAATTTCAATGGCGATGATTGTGTGTGTTGTTATTGAAAATTTAATCAATTTTTTGCTTCCTGAAGGCAAATTAAAGCCATTTGTTAAGGCGGTTGTTGGGGTGTTTTTGCTAGCAGTTTTAGCCGTCCCGATTATCGATTTTATTAAGTCTATTTCGTTATAAATCTTCTATATATAATTAAAGTTGTTTATGTAAAAAACGCAAAATTGAACATAAAACACGAAAAAAGTGCATAAAAATACAAAAATAATATCAAAAGTGCAGAAAATTAAAAACGGCAAATAAATTAACAAGCACTAAATAATTAATAAAATAGCATTAAAATAACCAAAATTTAAAATATAAAAATTTAAAATTAGGAGGGGTCAAAGTTATGGCAGATGACAACAAAAAACCGTCAATACTAGACAAATTTAAATCGCTTTTTTCACGCAAAAAAAGTGAGGATAGCGAGTCTAAAAAGATGAGCAAATTAAAGGTCTGTGTGTTGTGTGTTTTAGTGCTTTTAGTGGTTGGCTTAGCACTTAATTGCTTTAAATCAATCGGCACTGGAAAATTAAAATCAAGCCCGACCAGCGAATCGGTGTCGGCAAAAAGTTATATTGAAAATCTTGAAAGCAGGTTGTCGTCGCTTGTGTCGGGGGTAAGCGGAGTTTCTTGCGCGCGCGTGTTTGTTTCAGTTGATTCGTCGCCAAAAATTATTTATGCAACTGACGAACAAAAAACTGAAAATGGTGGTAATATTGTGTCGTCGTCAAGCATAACCTTTATTAAAGACGGAACGCAAACGCAGCCCGTTGTGGTTATGACTGACTACCCTGAAATTAAAGGCGTTTTAATTGTTGCAAAGGGAGTGGGTGACCCACGGATAAAACTTAGCCTTAGTGATGCGCTTTCGGCTGTTTTGCACATTCCTGCATCTAATATACACATCTTAGAGGGGAGATAGGTTATGAAAATTTTGTTTTTTAAGGAGGGAAAATCTATGCTAACTAAAAAGAAAAAATTGTTTATCTTAATCGGGATGGCCATCTTGCTTGTTGTTACGGGCTATCTTAACGTGGCACTTACAAGGACGGCGTCTAAAACCCCAACAGGTACGACAACTGAAACCAACTTTTTTGCCACTTACCGCGCCGACCGCACCTACACGCGCAACCTTGAACTTGAATACCTTGACGCGATCATCACAAGTTCGTCAAGTTCAAGCGACTATGTTGCAACGGCCACCAACAAAAAACTTGCCCTTGTTGCACAAATGGAGAAGGAACTTGTTTTGGAAGGCTTAATTTCTGCGGCTGGCTATGACGATGCAATCGTGACGGTGTCGGGCGACAACCTTAACGTCATCGTTAAAACCAATGGCTTCACAGGCGACGACGCAGCACGCATCCTTACTATCGTTGTTGATGAAACCAAAATGCGTGCGGCCAACATCAAAATTGTTCCCGTTGCATAAAGGCGGTTGCCGCTAAAATAGTCTTTAACAAAAAATACTCTTTGTTAATTGTAACAAAGAGTATTTTCTTAATGTTGAAGATTTGCCATATATCAGTATCTGTATATCAGTGTCTGTGCCAAGCTGATCTTTTAAGGCCGCATACTTTACATATGGGGGCTACACAAATGTAATATTTGCTTAAAACGTCTAAGCGTTTAAAAGGCAGATGCCAAGATTAAGGTAAAAGGCGTACATAAGCCAAAGCGTGTAAATTGAATAGAGTATGCCTGCCGCGAGGTTGCGATAATAAAAGCGATAGTTTGTGATGATTGAGGTAACTAAAACGATGCCGCAGATGATGGTGCTTATGATAAGCAAGTCAAGCCTGAAAAAGAATAGTGGCCACATAATGTTGAAAAACAGGTTGATTGAAAACCAAATGATGTCGCCGCGGCGGGTCTGCGCGTTTTGATTGGGGCTTAAAAATGCCAAAAACGCTGACACTCCAAGCATAATGTAGATGGCCGCCCACGCTATCGGGAACACGATTTTCGGCACGACGCCCTGAGGCAAGGTGTGCGCGCGAAAGTTAAACATTTGCCCGCCAAGAAGGGTAGCCAGCCCGCCCGCCAAAAGCACGCCGCCGATGATGATAATCGCCCAAAGCCACGTGTCTGTTGGCGTGTTGCGCTTGGTGATGTGGCGCTGTTTGGTGTCAGTAAAGTCGTTGGTTTGGTTCTTTTGACCGTTCGCCGCTTTAAGGTGTACGTCCCTATTGGTTTTGGCCTCGTCAAGCGCCGCAGCGTTGTAATTGGCCGCCATTTTCGTGCGCGAACCCTTTGCGCGTTTTGCCTTTTCTTTTGCTACACCCTTAGCGCCACCCGCTGTTTTAGCCACCGAACCGCTAGCATTAGCACCCGATTTATCCATTGCGCCCGAACTTTTTTCGTGTGCGTTAGTCTTAGCGATGTTTGTTGCATTTTTTGCGCTTGAAATGTTTACTGAGCCGTTGACGCTTGATGCTTGCGTCTTGGGCTTGCGTTGGTTGTTTTTATAAACCTTTTTGTTTGATTGTTTGCTCATAATTGTCTCCTTGTTGGTCTCCTTTTTTAATAGTTTGCCCCAAAAAGCTAAATTTAATCAAAAAACGAGCATTTAATTTGATTTGCGCGCGCGGAGTTTGACAACTATACTAAATTATGGTATATTGCACTTACGAAAGTTGCAATCGCTTGTAATCGCACATTGATTTGGCGTACAGTTTTTAGGGTTGGTTATTAATCTGTTCGGCCTTTGTTAATTGTAAGAACACGGGTGCGGTTTTGGCGGGCGTAAAGGAGAAACAATGATTCAATGTAATAATGTAAGGCTTCAATTCGGCGGAAGAGTGCTTTTTGAAGATGTAAATTTAAGGTTTGACAAGGGCAATTGCTATGGAATTATCGGGGCGAACGGAGCGGGTAAGTCTACGTTTTTAAAACTTTTGTCAGGGCAAATTGAGCCATCAAGCGGTGAAATTGTTATCGACAAGGGCAAGCGTATGAGCGTTTTAAGCCAAAACCAAAACGAGTTTGACGATAAAACGGTTATCGAAACTGTGCTTTTAGGTCATAAGCGCCTTGTTGAGATTATGCACGAAAAGGACGCGCTTTATGCTAAGCCCGATTTTAGCGACGAAGACGGCATCCGCGCGGGTGAACTTGAAAACGAGTTTTTAGAGCTTAACGGCTGGGACGCAGAGCCCGAGGCGCAAAACCTGCTTGGTGAACTTGGCGTTCCGCAAGATATATTCTATACGCTTATGCAAGACGTAGAGCCAAAAATCAAGGTCAAAGTGCTGCTTGCTAAGGCGCTGTTTATGAACCCAGACATCTTGGTGCTTGACGAGCCTACCAACAACCTTGACGCAAAAACCGTCAATTGGCTTGAAAATTATCTGCTTAATTTTGAAAACACCGTCATCGTTGTGTCACATAACAGATACTTTTTAAACAAGATTTGTACGCATATTTGCGACGTCGATTTCGGCAAAATCAATATGTATGTTGGTAACTATGACTTTTGGTATGAAACCAGCCAGCTGCTTGCGCGTCAGGCTAAGGAGCAAAACAAAAAGGCCGAGCAGCGCGCCAAAGAACTTCAAGAGTTTATTGCGCGTTTTAGCGCTAATGCAAGTAAGTCTAAACAGGCCACCAGCCGTAAAAAAGAACTTGAAAAGTTGACGTTTGTTGACATTAAGCCATCAAGCCGCAAATACCCATACATCGATTTCAGGCCAGAGCGCGAGGTCGGCAACGAGGTTTTGCGCGTTGAAAAATTAACGAAAAAGGGTTATTTTGAGAACGTGTCTTTCATCGTAACAAAAGATGACAAAATCGGTTTTTTAAGTGACCGCGCGAACGTTATAACAATGCTGTTTAAAATCCTTGTTGGCGAAGAAAAGGCGGACGGCGGCGAGTTTAAATGGGGCGCGACGACAACGGTAAGCTATCTGCCTGAAAATAACGACAAATATTTTGAGGGCTGCGATTTGAGTTTGGTTGACTGGCTGGCGCAATATAGCAAAGAGAAAGACCAAACGTATTTAAGGTCGTGGCTGGGGCGTATGCTTTTTACCGGCGAAGAGGGCAATAAAAAGGCCAAAGTTTTAAGCGGTGGCGAAAAGGTTAGGTGTATGCTTGCGCGCGCTATGCTGAAAGCCGGCAACGTCTTAATTTTGGACGAACCAACTAACCATCTTGACCTTGAAAGCATCACGGCGCTTAACAAGGGGATGGTCAACTATCGCTCACCAATGCTTTTTACAACCCACGACCACGAACTAATGCAAACAACCGCCAACCGCATCATCGTCATTAACGGCACCAAAACCTACGACAAGTCAATCACCTACGACGAGTATCTTGGAATTTAAAAAAGTTAATCACTTATCACAATTACCTTGGAATTTAAAAAAACATATTGTTTATAAGCCATTCTATTAATATTAGGGTGGCTTTTTTAAACTTTAAACTTTCAGCTTTAAACTTTATATTGTGGCACAAAAAAGGCAGAAGTGCGGGTTTTGCCTGGCGCTTGCAAAAATTATTAAAAAAATGTAAAAAATAATTGACAACGTACTTTTTTTGTTGTAATATATACAAGTCAACGCAAGATAAATAACATTATCGGGGTGTAGCGCAGTTTGGTAGCGCACGCGGTTTGGGTCCGTGGGGCCGGGAGTTCGAGTCTCTTCACCCCGACCAATATTTGTCTTGCTAGGGTGTGGGCCTTTAGCTCAGTTGGTTAGAGCAACCGGCTCATAACCGGTCGGTCCGCGGTTCAAGTCCGTGAAGGCCCACCATATTTGTTGGCTCGGTAGTTCAGCCGGTTAGAACGCTAGCCTGTCACGCTAGAGGTCGTGGGTTCGAGTCCCATCCGAGTCGCCAATCTTAAAGTGCCCATCGGGCATTATGCCTCGGTAGCTCAGTCGGTAGAGCAGAGGACTGAAAATCCTCGTGTCGGTGGTTCGATTCCGCCCCGCGGCACCAAATACGCCGGTGTGGCTCAATGGTAGAGCATCTGACTTGTAATCAGACGGTTGTTGGTTCGATTCCGACCACCGGCTCCACAATCACAAGCAATACCGAGCGGTTGCCCAATCGTTCGGTATTCATATTTATGGGAGGTTTCCAGAGCGGCCAAATGGGGCGGACTGTAAATCCGTTGACTACGTCTTCGGTGGTTCGAATCCACCACCTCCCACCAAAACACAAGATATTGTGTTAGAAATACGGTTGTCACCACAAGATATTGTGGTGATTTTTTATTGTTAATAACTTAAAAGTGAGTTCGGTTTGTAAAAAAAGGTGAGTTCGATTGCACACGCGTTTTCGCTAGAAAAAACCTAGCATTGCGCGGGGTGTCACTTTTCGCCTGAGTTCGATTTGTAAAAAAAGTGAGTTCGATTTCCACCGCCTAGTCATTATTTTTGTTAAAGATTTCGATGCTTGACTGTTCAGCTTCGCTTATAAGATTGGGCGAGCAGGTGCGATTGTATTACTTTTAGCATTTAATTATATTTAACGTCAAATTTTGACATGGGCTGACAAAATTCTTGTCGGCCTTATTTTTTTGCTTTGATACAATAAAGTAGCGAAAAACGATGGGCATGTTTTGTGTTGTTGCTAAGCAGCCAATATTTCAAAGGAGAGGGGAATGGAAATTAATTTGTTTAATAATGGCAACGGCGTTTTGGCGCGGCTTGATGGCGAGCTTGACGAGTATACGGCCGAGCACGTCAGGTTGTCACTAGATAAGGTGCTTGACGGGATGCAGGCGGGCGCGACGCTTACGCTTGACCTTGGTGGAGTTTCGTTTATGGACAGCACGGGTATCGGCGTACTTTTGGCGCGCTATAACAAGTTTTCGGGCAAGGGCATCGCGATAGAAATCAAAAACGCGCACGGCCACATTGACAAGATTTTAAAGATGAGCGGGATTTATACGCTTATGCGCCGCGGCGGTTAAAAGGTAATGACTATAATAAAAAAGCAGCATTAATTTTTAATAATAGAAAAACAAAAAATTAATATAAAAACCAAAAGGAGAAAGGTATGGAAAAAGAAAAGAATTTTCAAAAAGATAATAGTTGTGATAAGGGGATAGCGGGCGGTTTTGACAACCAGTTTACCGTGTATTTTGACGCGCTTTTAGCAAACGAAGGGTTTGCGCGCAGCATGGTGGCTACGTTCATTATCGGCCTTAACCCGTCAGTAAGCGAGATTAGCGACATCAAGACCGCCGTCAGCGAGGCCGTGACAAACTCTATCGTTCACGGCTATGCGGGCAAAAAGGGCAAGGTTATGATACACGTTGGCATCGCGGGCAACTTGGTTCAAATCACGGTGGCGGATAACGGCGTTGGCATCCCAGACATTGCCCAGGCGCGCCAGCCGTTTTTCACAACCAAGGCCAAAGAAGAGCGCAGTGGTATGGGCTTTACGCTTATGGAAAGTTTTATGGACAGCCTTGACGTTAAGCCAAACCCAAGCGGCGGCGTCATCGTTGTTATGAAAAAGGTGATAAGGGCGTAAAAATGATTGAAAATGAAAGTTTTGCACCCCTCACGCAAGACGAAACGCGTGACCTTTTGGCGCGCGCAAAAGTGGGTGACGAAGACGCGAAATCGCGGCTGGTGGCGGGCAACTTTCCACTTATTAAGTCGGTTTTAAAGCGGTTTCAGTTTAAGGGCGTTGAGTATGACGACCTTTACCAACTTGGCTGCGTTGGTTTTTTAAAAGCCATCAAAAATTTTGACGAGCAGTTTGGCGTTAAGTTTTCAACTTATGCTGTGCCGATGATTGCGGGCGAAATCAAGCGGTTTTTGCGTGACGACGGCGCGATAAAGGTCAGCCGCGCGATAAAAACGCTGTCGGTTAAAGTTCGCGCGTACATCGACGAGCACAAAAAAACGCACGACACCAGCCCGACCATCGACGAACTTGCCAACCACTTTGACGCCGCCCCCGAAGACATCGTTGTTGCCCTTGACAGCGCCAAAGATACCGTGTCACTTTATGAGCGGACGGACGACAAGTCAGAGTCAAGCCCGCACCTTATCGACAAGCTGATTGTTGACGACAAAAGCGACCAAATGCTTGACAATTTTATATTAAAAACTGAGATAGAACGCCTCCCCGAGCGTGACAAGAAAATACTTTTGCTTAGGTATTTTCGTGGTAAAACGCAATCTGAGGTGGCGCAAATGCTTAACGTAAGTCAGGTTCAGGTCTCGCGCATAGAGGCCAAAATCATCGACGCTCTGCGAAAAAGGATGACGTAGTCTTTTGTTCTAAAAGCAGGGCGGGGCGCATAAACCATAATAAGCAATCAAAAAAGGAGGCTTTTATGGAGAACTTTGATTTGTATAACGATATCGCAACGCGCTCGGGCGGGGATATATATGTTGGTGTGGTTGGGCCAGTAAGAACGGGCAAGTCTACCTTTATCTCGCGCTTTATGCAGACGCTTGTTTTGCCTAAAATGGACAACGGCTATGCGCGCGACCGTGCGACCGACGAACTGCCACAATCGGGCAACGGAAAAACGATTATGACAATGCAGCCAAAATTTGTGCCTAACGAGGCGGCGCGTGTTAATCTTGCGGAGGGTGTAAGCGCCAATTTCAGGCTTATTGACTGTGTGGGGTATCTTATTGACGGCGTAAGCGGACATACCGAAGACGGCGCGCCAAGACTGGTTAAAACCCCGTGGAGCGACAGCTACATTCCGTTTGAAGAGGCGGCCGAAATAGGGACGCGCAAGGTTATTGCTGAGCACTCAACCATCGGTGTGTTGGTGACCACTGACGGGTCTATTGGGGACATTAACCGCCTTAATTATGTTGCGGCCGAAGAGCGTGTTGCGCGCGAACTTAAAGAGGCGGGCAAGCCGTTTGTTGTTGTTTTAAACACTACCGACCCAGATGGCGACGCGGCCGTTAAACTATCTCAAAAGTTGCAAGAAAAATACGCCACGTCGGTTATTCCGCTTGACGTTAAAAATATGACCGAGCAAGACATCGCGCGGGTTTTGGGCGCTGTGTTGTATCAGTTCCCTATCCGCAAAATGCGTTTTGTTATGCCGCGTTGGGTTAGGGCGTTGCCTTTTGAAAACGAAACGATTGCCGAGATTATGGGCGGCATAAAGGCGGCAACCAAGGATATGCGCGTTATGCAAGACGCGTTTAAGATTGAGGCGGCGTTTGAGGGCAGCGAGAACATCGCGCACCCAGAGATTGCGGGGCTTGACCTTGCAACGGGTACGGTTAATGTTGGGCTTAAAGTCAACCAAAACTTGTTTTATAAAATGCTTAGCCAAGAGTGTGGCACTGAGATTGCTGACGACTTTTACCTGCTTAGTTATATGAAACTTTTGGCGCACGCAAAACAAGAATACGACAAACTTAAAACCGCGCTTGACAGCGTTAAAGAAACGGGCTATGGCGTTGTTATGCCAACTATGGACGAAATGACGCTTGAAGAGCCGCAGATTATCAAAAAGGGCAGTGCCAGCGGCGTTAAACTTAAAGCCAGCGCGCCAAGCCTTCACATTATGCGCGTTGACGTTGAAACCGAAATCAGCCCAGCTATCGGCTCAACCGAACAAAGTGAAAACTTTGCGAAATACCTGCTTAGCGAGTTTGAAACTAACCCGCAAGGCATCTGGCAAACCAATATGTTTGGCAAGCCGCTTAGCGCCCTTGTACGCGACGGGATAACAACCAAACTTGAAGCACTGCCAAACGAAGCGCAAGTTAAAATGCGCCGCACCCTTTCAAAGATTGTCAACGAAGGCAAGGGCGGCATCATCTGCATTTTGTTGTAAGGCGGCCAAAGCCTCCGCCCCCTTGGGGGAGGATTGCCGAGGCACGAGGCGGAGGGGGTCTTAGTCATATAAAAAATAAGAAGATACTTTACGTTAGTAGATACTTGCTAACATAAAATATCTTCTTTTTTTAAGTTGATTTCATACCCCCTCTGTTCCGCTGCACCTCTACGGTTTGCGGAACGACCCTCCCCCAAGGGGGCGGAGGCTACTCAAAATGGGTAAGTGCCTCTTACAAGGGGATTGCCACGTCACTACGTTCCTCGCAATGACAGCGTGTATTTTGTCATTACGAGGAGGCCAAAGGCCGACGTGGTAATCTCAGCCGATTAATAAAATTCGTATGGGATGGCGGTGTTTTCGCTGTTTTTAAGTTTGCCCGTTTCTTTGATAACGTCGGCAGCGATGACGGTGCCCGTTTTAAACTTAATTTTGGTTGGGATAGTTGCGTAATACCAGCAGACGCCGTTAACTTGGGTGCACTTTTCCCAAATAACAAGTTCGGCGCCCACAGCCTTTTTAGGAGGAACGGCGATAAGTTCGTAACTATCGGCCGTGCCCGCAACCTTTTTATAAAGTATCCCATCGTGCGACACGTAATTAGGGTTATCCGCCTTAACCTTAAATTCTTCAATACCGCAATAAACATAAGTTGCAAGGTTAAGTCCGTCGCTTTGGTTGCCTACCTCGCCAGTTTTCCATTCAAAATTATCAGGGATATTATTGCTATCGCGAATAACAAACGTGTTGGCTATTGTTACTGATTTAAGATTATACGCCCTGCTAAACGCCATTTCAAAAGCGTCAACGCAGCCCTCGTGCATAACAAACTCAGTGTTATCGCTGCCAGCAGGGTAGGCCACAAGATATTTGTAACCCGCCGTATAAAGCGCGCCATACTCATCAGTAACAAAGTGCGTGCTGCCCGCAGCAACGCTAAATGATTTTAAATAACCAGTATAGTTGTTTCCGCTTGTATCGCCCCCATCATCAATTCCAGTATGGTAGAAAACGTGGGAGCCAAGAATGCCATTTTCATTATTAGCGCCAACATACTCACGGCCACCAATTTGAACTAGTGTTGAAGGTATTGTGATGGTTTCATTTTGAAGTTTATCGCAATGGTTAAAAGCAAAATCTCCAATCCATAGAAGACCTTCGGGAAGGGTAAAAGATGTTAAATTACAAGATTGAAAAGCAGAGTCTCCAATATATTTTAAAGAGTTTGGGAAATCTATGTTTGAAAGGGAAGTACATTTAGAAAATGCAAATGCTTCAATATATTTTAAAGTGGATGGCAAATCTATATTTGCAAGAGATGTACAACCGTTAAACGTTGCATTTGCTAATGTTTCAATGCTATTGAGTCCCGATACGGTGGTTAGTGACGTACATTGATAAAACGAGCTGGCGCCTGTTGAAACAACATTTTCAAGTCCTGTTATTTTTGAAAGCGATGAGCATCTATAAAAAGCGCCATAATTTATTCTTGTTGCGTATCGTAAATCAATACTTTTCAATGAAGTGCAATTATAGAATGTAAAACCTAAAATTTCCCCAGAGAAATTTGATGGCAAAATCACTTCTTCTAGCTTTTGGCATTGTTGAAAACAAGGGCTGCTTAATTCATTATAGGTTGTATTTAAAGTTCCTTCAAATTTTTCAAACCCTTCGGGAAAAACGACTTTTGTTATGCTGGGGGCAGTGGCTGCTTTACCACCGAAAGCATATCTGCCAAGGCTTTTAACTTTAAGCGGTATATAAATTTCGCCTGATAAGCTTTTTGTGTGTGATACACAATACTGAGCCATTGTTGTGATGCTGTTTGGTAATGTTAAACTTGTCATCGCGCTAGCCTCGCGAAATGCAGAATCATTAAGCGTCTGCATACTGTTAGGCAAAGTGCAGGTGGTCATTGTGGTGTTACCTTTAAACCCGCTGTGGGTGACGGCGGTGACCAGTTTGCCATTGTGGGTGCGCGGGATAACCACGTTTCCGCTTGCGCTTGTTCCGCCGACGGAGCAGGTCGTCTCATCAATATCAGTAAATGTTAGGCCAGTTAAGGTGGCCGTTTTGGTGTAAAGCGTGGTTGACGAGTTGATAATCATATCGTCTTCTGCGGGGCGGGTAAGGGCAGCGTCGGTGAACCAGCCGCAGCACTGTTCGCTTGTTGGAAGGGTGGCGTTAGCGGCCGCAAACTCGCTTACCGTTTGGCCAACCGCGTCAGTTGAGGTGGCCTTTATTGCGCCGTCAACATAAGCCCTTACAGGCGTGTTTTCAGCATTGATAAATTGTTGACATATAACGCCGTATTTAACGTTAACGGTAGGCACAACGGTCTCGTGGCTGAACTTAAAGCCCATAAACGTGTCAAACGCGTCACTTGTAGTTACCCATTCAAGGCGAGTGTTAACCGACACGTCAATGCTTGCGGTGGCGCTTGGGCTCATACGCCCAACAAGGTTATCCGTTACGCGCGAAAGACCCGCGGCTTCAAGCGCGTTGGCCAAAACCAGCGCAAAGTCTTCGCCGCTGTTGCCAAATGTAACCTTAAACATATCGCTTAGCGTTGCGGGCGCGTCACCCGAATAGCCCATCGTTGTTTTCCACGTTGCGAACTCGGCCAAAAGATTATTCCAATTGCTTTCAGCAAGGATGCCATTGCCCGTAACGGTGGTGGTGGCGGTTGGGTTTAAAAACTCGGTGTCTACCTGAGAAAAGTATTTAATAGGCAGTGTCACCGTTTCGCTTTCACCCGGCGCAACAACGATTTCGCGCGTTGTCGTTGACGTTTCGCCGTTGCCCGCTTGAATCAAAAAGCCCGCGGCTTGGATAGTGCGCTTGCCACTTGAAACGCGTGAGACAAACTTAGCGTACGTGCCCGCAACACCAAACATTGAAAGAATGGTGGCCACAGTGACGAAAACGGCGCACCACATAAAAAACTTCGCCGACTTACCGATGGGGCGGGTGGCGGAGTTTTCTTTTTTAGAGCCTTGGCACGAACAATCTTTGTTGTGCTTATACATTTTCATAAATTTTTGTTTATCCATAGTAACATTATTTTACAATATTTATATAAAATTAATCAAATAAATTCGCCCGCAAATTGAAACTTTTTTGTAAAGTTGAAAGTTGAAAGTTTAAAGTTGAAATGCGGCCTTTTTGTAAAGTTTAAAGTTTAAATATTGCTATTTATTTTCAGCCATTTCTTTTCACTTTTCACTCGCCACGCGTTATGCGTAGGCTTTTAAGACGTTGTAATACTGATAAACTTGGCTGATGGCGCGGTTAGACTCCATTTTGGCGTCGCGGTTGATTGACCAAAAACTGAGCATTCCATAGTTATTTTTAATCGCGTCGTCGGTTACTTTTTTGGCCATCGCCGTGGTAAAGGTTGGATAAAGGCTGCTTTCATAGCCAATCGCCATCGTGGCGCCCGTTTTTGCGTAGGCCTGCGCAGGGGTGAGGTTAATGCCATAATCGCTATATATTTTTTGCATTTGCCCAATCGATGTGGTGATAGCGCGCACAGACGCGTCGCCATAGTCTTCGCCCGCATTCAGCCCCGCGCCGTAACACATCGTCATACTGTTGATAAGCGCAATGTCAACGCCCGCGTCAAGATAGGCGCGAATTAACTTGATTTGCTTGTTTTCCCAGCCGTATGGCATAATTGGTATAGTTAGGCTTACGGCTACGCCCGTTTCGGCTTGTGCGGCGGCCACGGCTTGGGCGTTGATGCGGTTTTCGGCCTCGCCTTGGTTGCTTTCTTCGATGTCTAGGTCGATACGCTTGCAGTTATACGTTTTAATAACGTCAACATACATATTTTTAAGTTTTTCAGCACTTTTAGACACTGCCCATGGCGCCTTGCCAAATTGTCCGCCAAAACTTATGCAGACGTCGCCGCCGCGCTCCCTGATGGCGTCAATGGCGTAAACAATGCCCGCGTATTGATAGGCGTCCGCGCCGTTTTCGCTTATGCTTGGATAGCCGCCCCAACACCAGCGGATGTTACCATCAGCGTCAAGCGGGGTGGTTTGGTCGGGCTGAATAAAGCCAAGATGAAAGTAGTTTATATTGGTTTCGTTGCTGACTTTGGCGATGTCGGCCACGCCGTTAACGCTGTAATTGTTCGTCACGGGCACCCAACTTGTCATGTCAACAAACGGCGAAAGTAGGCGTGACGGAAAGCCACCTTGGTTAGTGGTCGGGTTGCCCGAAATCGCGCCCGTCGCCGTGTCCACAATCATAAACACAAGGCTTGCAAGAAACACAAATCCAAGCGACGCAAACACGATGATATAGAAAAGTTTATGCGCAAAAAACTCACGCGTGTCGGCACTCCAAAGGTTTTTGTGCCACGCTAAAAAGCGGTTAGGCTTTTTGCCTGACTTAGGTTTGAACTTGCCTTGCCCGCGCGGGGTCTGCTTATTTGATTGGTCAAAATTGTTTTGTTTTTTCATTTTTTAATCCTTATTTAAATTTTAAACTTCTAACAATGGGATTGCCACCTCGTCGCAATGACATTGTTTTTATCTTAGTTTTTGCGTAGGTTTCGGTTTTATGCGTGAATTTGCTTGTTTTTGGCAGGCGGTATGTGTATAATTTAGCGGTAAATACTTAAAAGAGGACTATTATGAAACCAAAGATAATCAAACTTAAAAACGGGGCGCGCCTTATATATATTCACGACGCGCGTAACAACTATTCGGCCGTAGAGGCGGGCTTTATCGCGGGGCACGCGTCTAACCCGGCTAACGGAGTGGCGCACTTTATGGAGCATATGCTTTTCAAGGGCACCAAAACCAAAAATGCAGAGCAGTTTAACGAGGCCAAAGAGGCGATTGTGCCTAGTCTTAACGCGTATACAAGCAAAAACCTTATGATGGTTACGTTCACGCGCACCAATGCGCTTTTTGACAAGGCGATGGAGTTGGTTGGCGAAATGCTTACGGCGAACAAGCTTGACAAAAAAGAGATTGAAAATGAAAAGGGCGTAATTAAAGAAGAGTATCGTATGCGCGTTGACCACAGCTCGCGAGATCTGTCGTTTGTGCATACGGGTACGCTTTCGCAGTCGCAACTGACTGACGAGCAGATTTTAGGCTCGCCTGATGACATTGACGCGATTAACCTTAAACTGTTAGATAATTTTAAAAACAGCAACTATTTTGCCCAAAACTTTATCGCGGCGTATTGCGGAAACCTGTGCGAGTTGCGCGTTAAAAATGCATTTAATAAGTATTTTGTGTCGCGCCTTAAATCGCGCCCAGACTATCAGACAAAGGTGATTGACATTAAGGTAGACAAAACGCCAGATTTAACAGTGCGCACCAATACGGAGCAACTTATCAAAATGCGCCTGTCGTTTGTTATGAACGTGCCGTATCTTGAAGGCAAACGCAGGTACGAAAACCGCTGTATCGCCGAGTTTCTTAACAAAAACAAAAGCTCGCTTTTTAACACGCTTAGAAACAAGGGGCTGGTGTATACTGTCAACGCAACCAGTAGGTATATGTTTGACACCAAGTTGTTAAACATCACCCTGACCACGGGCAAAGACAAACTTTCACGCTGTTTAAATGAGGTTGCGCGCGAGATAAACGCCATCGCTGGGGGCAAGATTACGGCCGCCGACCTTGACACGATTAAGGCCAACTTAAAATATAAGGCAGACGAAGAAGTGCGCGGGGCTAAGTCTGAGATGTATGACGCGGCGCTTGACGAATATGTCAACGAAGGCAAGGGTAGCATTTATACAATCACCAAACACCAACGCCTTAAAGCGATGAAGCAAATCACGCTTGAAGAGGTCAACGCGTACGCCAAAAAACTGTTTAACAAAAACAACCCGCCATACGTGACCATTATGGGCAAGGCGCAAAAAAGCGAACTTCCAACCTACGCGCAGATACTTGAAACGCTGTATAAGAAGTAGAAGGCGCTGCGCTACGCTTTAAAGTTGAAAGTTTAAATGCGGCTGGGAATGTTGATGTTATTGCGAGGAACTTAACAACCCCCAATGGCGCAATCTCGCCCAAACATTTGTTTATAAACGCTTGATTTTTAGGTGACGGTGGGGTATAATAGGGGTATGAGATTTATTCTGCATTGTGATTTGAATAATTTTTATGCGTCGGTAGAGTGCCACGAAAACCCATCGCTTAAAGGCAACCCCGTTGTGGTGTGTGGCCGCGTTGAGGATCGTCACGGCATCGTGTTGGCCAAAAATGGCATTGCGAAAGCGGCGGGAGTTAAAACGGGCGACGTATTGTGGGAGGCCAAGCAAAAGTGCCCTGGCATTATTGCGGTTGAGGCGCGCCACAATTTGTATCTTAAATACTCGCGGCTGGTGAGGAAGATTTATCTTGATTTTACTGACCGAATTGAGCCGTTTGGCATAGACGAAGCGTGGCTTGACATAACGGGGTCGGTGCATAATTTTAGCGAGGCCGCAGCGATGGCGGACGCTATTCGTGAGCGCGTTAAAAGCGAGGTTGGCCTTACTATTTCGGTGGGCGTAAGTTTTTGTAAGGTTTTTGCCAAACTGGGCAGTGATATGAAAAAGCCCGACGCCACCACCACGATAACTGACGCGAATTTTAAGCAACTTGTGTGGCCGCTTCCGGTAAGCGATTTGCTGTACGTCGGCCGCGCGACCACTCAAAAGTTTGCGGATATGACCATTAAAACCATCGGCGACCTTGCTAATTTTGACCCCGCGATTATCCACCAAAAACTGGGCAAGGTGGGCGATATGCTTGTTTCGTACGCGCGCGGGGAAGAGTGTGAAGATGTGCATTTGTATGACCAGCACGACGAGATTAAGTCGGTTGGTAACTCGATGACGTATTTTAAAGACCTAAGCGACCCCGAAGACATTAAGGCGCTGTTTTTGATACTCAGCGAAAGCGTGGTGGCGCGGATGAAAAAGTACGGCTTTAAAAAAGCGCGCAACCTTAGCATCACCGTGACGGACAACAACCTGTCGCGCACGGCTAAGATGATGAAAATGTCTCCGCCTACTGACCTTGCAAGCGAGATTGCGGCGTATGCGTTTGGGCTGTTTGAGAAAGAGGTGGGGTACCGCGCGAAGGTGCGTGCGCTTGGCGTGACGATTAGCGACTTTTGTGACGCCGAGCAGATGGGGCTTTTTGACCAGCCTACCACGCGTGAAAAACAAGCGAATTTGCAGGCGGCGGTTGAAAATATCCGCAGCCGGTTTGGGCGAAACTCCGTCCAGCGCGCCATCGTTTTAAAAGACGAGCGGATGAAGGATATAGATATAGTAAACGACCATATTATCAACCCATCAATCAAAGAAGACCCGCAAACCTACACCCAGAAAATCTACCACCTTGATTAGAGTTTACCCTAACGTATGGTTATGAGTTGTCATTGCGAGCAACCGAAGGCAATCCCGTTGTTAAAGATTAAAGTTGAAAGTTGAAAGTTTAAATGCGGCTGGTTCATTATTGCTATTGCGAGCGTAGCGTGGCAATCTCATTGATAGAGGCAAAGTAAATATTGATAGCGTTAGCCTCCGCCCCCTTGGGGGAGGGACGTTGAGTGGAGCGTAGAGCGACACGAGACAGAGGGGGTATTGTCTTATTTAAAAACGGTATAAAATCTATGTGAACGTCAACACTTTTGGTATGAAAAAATATGTTGACGTTATTGCAAAAATGGGTGCGGACGGAAAAGTAATGCCACTTACAATTGTGTGGACGGACGGGCGCAAGTTTCATATCGACCGCGTGCGTGACGTGCGGCGAGCGGCCAGTTTAAAGTTGGGCGGAGTGGGCGACAGATATACTATTGACATCGGCGGACAGACTCGGTTTTTGTTTCTTGACGAGTATCGCTGGTATATTGAAGAGATTTAATAAATTTTGCTTTACAAGGGCATATGTTTTGGTATATCCTTATCGTAACGAGGGGGGTAAATTATGTTTATACCAATGATTTGGCTGAAATGGCGCAAAAAACTTGACGCCGATACAGACGCCAAAATTCAGGCCGCATATTTAGAACTTAACGACGCCAATAAGGCTGTGATAAATAAGGCGACCAACAAAAAAATCAAAGCCTATTGCATCATCACGGGCGTGCTTTTGGGGCTTATGCTTGCGCTTTTGGTGTATGGGCTTATCGTTACGGACGCCGAGGCAATCGCCAGCGGGGCAGTTTTGGGCGCAATCTTGATGTATGGTTTTGCGTGCGATTTGACATGGGTTAAGGCTGCGCCATACGAAAAAATGCTTTTAGAAGTTGAGCTCGCGCAAAAACTTTTGGGCGCGCAAGAGGCCGAAGAGCAGTCACAAGCCGACGCCTCAGCCCAAGCCATTAAAAACGCAAATATCGCTGAAAACAACGCAGACGGTAGCGCTGATACTGCTGACAACAATGTCACTGAGGTTGCACAAGCCGATAATGAAACCAACGGAACTGCTAATACCACAGAAACTGAAAACAATTAAACATTGAGCGTAAAAAAACTAATTAAAAATGTAAAAGAAAAATCCCTGATTGGGATTTTTTCTTTTGCTGGTGCGGATGACAGGATTTGAACCTGCACAAGATTGCTCTCATATGGACCTGAACCATACGTGTCTGCCGTTTCACCACATCCGCTCGTCGCAATCCAAGCTCATTTAATGCCCAGCCTTACTAACGTAAGTGTGGGCTTGGTTATCGCTTGGTTGCTCCTCTTCGCCTGCAAATTTTATACTAAAATTTTTGGCGAGGTTCGCTTACGCTCACAAAATTTTTTGTTTGCGTTCACTATCAAATTAAGTTGTTTTGCAAGGTTAGGGCAGACACTACGTGTCATCCCTCTTGCAAAATGGGTCGCTCTTGCTTATTGCAAGCTCCCTCATTTGTGCAAGATACTCCGCCTCGCTGCATCGTGCACTGCACGCGCTCGGCTCTGTATCCGTTTCACCACATCCGCTCGTTCGTCGCAACGCGAACTTGCTCAACGCTCAGCATTGCTAACGCAAGGGTTCGCTTATCTTGCGTTCGGTTGCTCCTCTTCATCTGCGAATTTTGTTTCAAAATTCTTGATGAGCACGCTTGCGCGTGGATTTAAGAGGAATACGATTTAATATTGATTTGGTCGACAACTGAAATTGTACGGCCTCTATTACGTAGGGCATATGTGGAGAGGGCAATCTCAGTTGTGTTGGCCGTAGTGAACAATAATATTGTATCACAAAGTGCGTTCGGTTGCAAGTTTATTGCATTATTTTCAAAAATTTGTCAAATTTTATTGACAAGCCGTGGCGGTTGTGGTATTCTAAATTCGCATTTGTTTGAAGTACGCGGGCGTAGTTCAATGGTAGAATTCCAGCCTTCCAAGCTGGCCGCGTGGGTCCGATTCCCATCGCCCGCTCCAATGTGCTTGTAGCTCAGCTGGATAGAGCATCGCCCTTCTAAGGCGAGGGTCGGGGGTTCGAGCCCCTCCAAGCACACCAAATGTTAGATGGTGGGTATAGCTCAGTTGGTTAGAGCGCCAGATTGTGGCTCTGGAGGTCGTGAGTTCGACTCTCACTACTCACCCCATTATTTTTAAAGCAATAAAAACTTGCACGTGGGTTTGCGTAAAAAACGCGCAAAACCGATTCAAACAAATTAAATATTTCGTTGGGGTGTCGCCAAGCGGTAAGGCACGAGACTTTGACTCTCGCACGCGTAGGTTCGAATCCTGCCACCCCAGCCAAATTCAATCCGCTTGCGGAGGAGCACTCTGCGGGCGGTGACTTTAACTTTGGGGTGTCGCCAAGTGGTAAGGCATGGGACTCTGACTCCCACATTCGAGGGTTCGAATCCTTCCGCCCCAGCCAATCTAAAAAATTCAATTGTGCTGCTTATTTCACTTATTGTGCAGGGTAAAGCGAATCTTGTCGCCGCCCGTTCCCAGTGCGCGAATTTTGTAAAATTTTATAAAAATTATTGACAAGCAGCCATCATTTTGCTACAATTGATATGTTATGGTTCACTAGCTCAGTCGGTAGAGCACTTGACTTTTAATCAAGGGGTCCCGGGTTCGAATCCCGGGTGAGCCACCACGGTTTGGCCGATTATTGACAATACGTCAATGATTATTGCATAAACAACCTCCGTAAGTGGTGTGAGCATTCGCGCTTACACACACTTACACCCTTTTTAGCCAAGGTAAAAGGCTTTTTCTATTTACAGTAACTTCTTTCCATTGAATTTCTATTAAAAATTTGATGGTAAGCTTGCGTTGCGACGAACTCGCGGATGTGGTGAAATGGATACAGAGCCGAGCACGTGCGGTGCACGATGCAGCGAGGCGGAG